>Ga0209367_1004183_pt1 | contig 19877 bp, 18 predicted proteins | sample WorMetLIZISLAND2_FD_187412 | JGI IMG/M metagenome (GOLD analysis project Ga0209367, IMG submission 187412) | Marine gutless worms symbiont microbial communities from Max Planck institute for Marine Microbiology, Germany - Olavius geniculatus... ...
CATAAGCAATGTAAGCTAACGATATACACGAAGAGTCGTAAGTGAGTCATAATAAGAGTCATATTACGCAGTTCAGTCACCTGAACGACAGCGAAAACGTCTAAACTGAATAGATCCAAACCGGCCGATCGAGTCAAAACAGCAATGGCGGCGGGATCAGCGGGCACGCTGTCGCTGCTAGCTGCTGCAACCAACAGCCAGGAAACAGAGGCCAGCCTAGTCTTATGTCACGGCGTGACATTATTGTTCTGTCTGTCTCTGTTCTTTATTCTGTATGTTTCTGTGTCTGTCTGTCTCTGTATGTTGTTACCAAACTATTCTTTGGTGAATAAAGATTGATATATTATTATTTATCCGTGGCGCACTAAACTTGTAGCCGCGTTTTGGATGACCTAACATGTTAGGTGTACCGTGATTGGTAGATAAATAAATGATAATAATACTTTTAATAGTTTTAATACTTTTAGCTAAAAGTTTTAAAAAATTTCTGCTGACGTCACGTCAGGCGAAAAATTTGAAAAAAATTGTTTTGCTGTATTGAGGCAATACTGGTACGCGGCGTACGGAGCACATCAGTCCCCACTTCTGCGGTCGCTTCACTGGCTACCGGTCCTTCGACGGATTTTGTTCAAACTGGCGGTATTGGTTCACAAGTGCCTCAATGGACGCGCACCTTCCTAATCCTACCTGGCTGATGACTGCCGCCTGATCCGCCGCCGCCGGTCTGGTCTTAGATCGTCGTTGTCAGCGACCAAACTGGAGGTCACACCGACCAGAACGACTTTTGGCGATATGATCTTTTGCTGTCGACGCCGTCGACGAACCAGGTGCATGACAGTGTGGACTGTGGAACAGTCTATATATACCGGCATCCATTCGCGACCCGTCACTGACACTCGCTGTTTTCAGCAACAGACTCAACACCCATTTGTTTGAACAGTAGCTGCGGCGTCTGTGATTTTGAACAGACGCCCTCAAATGTCTTAACTAACTAACTAACTAACTAGTAAAATTTTTATGATCCGGCATAGACTATTAATTTTGACGCCTAACATGTTCTCGTTAGATTATCCAAAACGCAGCTTTTATTTTTTGTTGTAAACTGAGTATGATGTGTTTCTGTTTACGTATGGAAGCGACGCAAAATTAAATTTAAAAAAAATTAAATTAAATTTGCTACTTTTAGTTCGGGAAAACAGGTAATGCCCGACGCCGCCGGGCCACTAACATTCTGCCGCCGTCACTGTCAGGAACTGAGCTGGTCTCACGACACTGGGTGGCAGGCCCGTAGAAAGCCACAGCGGGGCCCGCCCGGGGAAACATTCTCGCGGGGCCCCAAGACATTTTCTGGGGGCCCCTCTGGGAAGAGTTTTTCTTTTCAAAATGGTACATTCTGGCGTTCTTTATATTTCTGGCTGACGGCGGGGCCCCCAAACGTCGCGGTGCGCGGGGTAGCTTACCTCCTACCCCACCCTCTCAACGGGCCTGGTGGGTGGTCCATGGGACCTCCAGGACGATAGTAAAAGGTGGATGTGCGGATCTGCGGATGTGGCAACGGGTAAAAGACGGATGTTGATGCGGAGGACAAAAATGGGATGAACTTATATAAATTTCTTGTTTAATCTGAGATGATGGCATAATTCTTTTTGAAGTTTCGAGACTGACACTGCACAGACGATGGTAAAATATACCTCAGCAGACTTATAATTAGTTTAGTTAGTTTACTTTAGTTTAGTAGCAAAAGTTATAGCGCCCTCTCTACTTGAGTTCGGATGGGGTGTGCATTACTGTGTAAGAATTAAAAGTTAAAAATTATCAAAACATGCAGAGAAATAGTAAGTTTGCAGTTTGCACTTGAACGAGCTAACAGTGCCTGTTTTACAAACTGCTGCAAGAATACTGTTCCATACGACTGGCCCAGTCGCAGAGAAGGCTCTTGTTCTTGCTCACGTTCTTGCACGTGGAACAGAGTAGTTGGTGCTGCAGTTGTTGCTGAGTGGAGACGAGTCTGCGGCGCTCTATCACTGCAGCTGCATGCTTGTACACAATTGCTGAGATAGTCTGTGCACTGTCATGTATGGATCGTGTACATCATCAGAGCCAGCTTGAACTTGATTCTATATACCACAGGTAACCAGTGAAGCTCCTTCAGGGCAGAATGCACATGGTCACGCTCTGACAGTCCCATAAGTAGATGTGCAGTGGCGTTCTGCACTCGCTTTAGTGTAGCTATGGTAAACAGCGGCAGACCACTCATGATGACATTGAAATAGTTGAGTCAGGTAAAGATGAAAGCAATGACTAGCTGTTTTATGACTCTGAAGTCGACATGGCGCTTTATTTGTTGTAGCCGACACAAATGATAGAAACTCGGTCGTGATTCGGTTTACATCGTGAATCTTTACATTTAGTATTGATGTTTTAATGGTGAACCGTGCAGTTATTTTGAAATTTATCGACTTCATAAATCTTCAGTTTGTTATTAAAAATTGCAACACATTGCTAGTATACCACAGAGCAGCCATTTTCTGTTTACATTTTCAATAACGGTTGTGCAAATAAACTAGCTTGACCTAATCCTAACCTCAAACCTGACTTTAACCCTATTCCCTAACACTAACCCTATCTCTAACCCCAAGCCTGACCCTAACTCTAACTTGAAACGTTCATGCAAAGAACGTGAAAAACAACTAAGAAACATCACTGTGAGTCTGCTGAGGTATGTCATATTGCTTAAATCAGAGTGTCCTACTTTCGACTGGTGCTGCAACAGGGTTAAGGCTAGGTTTAGGGATAGGGTTAAGTTTTAGGTTAGGACTAGGTTTAGGGATAGGGTTAGCTTTATGAATAGGGGTTAGTAGATGGTTATGCTAATAAATTACAGCTTAATTACAGCGTTACGTGTTGCAACATCTGTGTGTGTGTGTGTGTGTGTCTGTGTGGTTGCGTAACTTGTAGCAGTAATGGATGCTGACATACATGCAATGTATGAGCCTGGTGAAGCTTGCGATGAGCTTCGTACCACACCTGCAGTAGCTGCAGTGAGACAAGACATGTCAGATGTTATCATTGATCATACTCCATGTGACGGTGCTGTTGAGCACTGCTCTCAGCAGTCTGATGGTAACAAGTCCTTGTCTGAAGAGCACGTGGATAAGGAGGATTTTCTTTGTTCGTCCAATGCTGCTTATAGTAACACAGTGACATCACTAACATGCGATGGTGCTACAGATGCTATGGACACTACTGAGGCTACAGTAGTCATGACTGATGCAAGATGTGAAGCCAAGTCACAGGCACCGGCTGTGTGTAGTGAACGCAGCACTGCAGCTGAGCACAGCCAGTCAGTTGTTGAGTGCGCCAGCACTGACAGTTGCACCTCTGCTAATAAGCTTGATGATGCACCACACGAGATGCAGACAACAACAACCAACTATGATGATTGGCTTTATGTGCTTGGACATGATCAGCTCAAGATGCGGGCATGTATTTGTATTTCTGCATTTATTTCTTCTCCTTGAAACTGAATAATTTTTTGTTGATCTCGTTTTTTGTGTGTGAAAACCTCGTATTTGAAGCTGTTGTTTGCAATTGCCATTTATAAATGTAGATGGCTGGTGTCAGTGGTGGAAGATCTGTAGTAACTGAGCAGAGAGGACTATTTGCATATTCCAATATGGTGAATAGTGATGTTGCATTTGCATGAATTTGGTCATGGGGTGGTGGCAATTAGGCATGCTACCATTGTGACAAAGCAGTTTTGCTCGGTGTCAAAGTCCACTTTTTTCAAATAATAGATTATAAGTAAAATTGTACTTGTGGTTGTACCGAAAAGGCATTATCAGTGAATGTAACTCTTTGCTCAATTTAGCATAGCACATTGATTATTTTGCCCATCTTTGCCCAGTCTGACTCAGTCAAAGTCTGTGTCTAGGCCTGCCACCTAGTGACTGGTGTCATAAATGTGTGTTATTTCTAGATGCTAAGGTCTGGTGTGGCGAACACTCGACCCACTCGCGGCCAGCTAGTGACAGTCCGATGCAGCGGCCAACTTGATGATGGAACACTGGTTGATGAGTACGATAGTCTGCAGCTTTGCATCGGAGAAGATGATTTTATACCTGGTATGCATTTAACACCTTTACGTGTTCGTGCTTGCTACAAACATGCTGACAATTTCAGTACTTGGCTTTAGTAGTTTAGCAGATCTTTTTCGTCAGCATGTGAAAGATTGTGGTCGATAATGATTTTTTTCCTGATTTTCAGTATTTATCCCTTTTAGAGATATTCGCAGTCGTTAATATGTTATGCATGTTGAACAATTAGTACTCGTATTTGCATTATGTATTTACAGACTTTAATAACAGGAATTTTGGGGGGGTTGAGGGCATTATTGCTATCATTTGTTTTCACTTGCAGTTTTTGTCCCATATTTCTCTCTTTACTCCGTGATATGTGATTGACATGTGTTTGTGCTAAAGGGAAACTATCACGAAAATTTGAGTTTGTGGAATAAATGACATATGTGTACATATACACAGGATAAAATTTATGGCGAGTCAATTTTGAGCAAATTTTGAGTGATAGTTGCAAGAGGTGAACTTTAATCATTTTTACAGTTTGACACAAAACATAGGCCTACTGCTTGACACACTAGCGCTGTCGCTTGGCACCAGTGACGTCACTGGTGGCCCAATCAGCCCCAAATAACATGGGACGAATAGGATTTTGATCAATTTCGATGAGATTTTGATCAAATACTATGACAGGGTGCTGTGAAACAGGATTTTCCAGTCACCAGGGCACTCTGGTAATCACCCTGCACCAGCACAGTCTGCCAAAATACTAAAAGCTGTGTGTTGTCTGCAGAGTTGGATAATGCACACCGAACTAGTGCCGATAAACCGGCTTATTCTAACCTTGTGCGTCCATTTTGTGGCAAAACAATTGGCTGGTTTGTAGATGAATCACTCCTTGATCATACGGGTTTTAAGTGATATGGCTTGTCAAACACATCATCGCAATTTTGTCACTAAAAACTTGTACGTAAACAGTGGATTTTCGACTTTTCAGTTCGCGCCCATCCATAGATTCTGATTTTAGATCCACATCTGCAGCAGTGTGCAAACTTTGATTCACAGTCCGTTTGCATCCACAGTGTGAATTGGCAGTTCATGTCAGGCCAATAGTCTCTATAGGCTCATAGCTGCATAAAATGTTGAAATAAAACTTGAAAAAGTGATTTATAAGCCAAGATGTCACATATGTAATGGCTAAAACAAAATGAAATTAAACCATAGCTTTTAAAATGCTTTGTTGTAAAAAAGTTACCCATGAAAACCAGCAACTTTTAGTCTAAGGAAAATTCCGCAGTCCATTCATGGATCAGAAATATTTTGCAGATCCCGATCCACATGCGGACTTGCCCGCAATGCGCGCATCGCTGCTTACTAACGATGACGTCATTGATGCCAAGTGTGTCGTCTCATTTGTTCACTTCAGATCCGGTAATTCTACTCACAAATCAAAGCAATTTACTTCATTTTTGTGCACACTACATGTGCAAATTTTGCTACAAATGATAATAGAGATCTTACTGTTTTAGTTTCTGGGTTCACTTAAATTACAATTTTTCATGATAGTTTCCCTTTAAATAATGTTGGTATTGGGTTCAGAGTACTTTCTGTTCGTCGGTGGTGTGCATATTGAGATGTTGAGCTGCGTGTGAAGGTGTGTGTGCACATAATGACAGAAGTGAATCAAACTGTAACCGATGCGTTGAAGGAGTGCGCTAAGCAACAGAACTGAACTCTGGATTAAATGAAGTTTATTTCATTTTGTTTCATGCAGTGTACTAAGCGAGTTCAGTTGAGTGCTGTCATTTTGCAAATGCATTAAACGTCTGGTGCTTGCAGCATTTGACGTCTGTCTGCCACTGATGGACGTTGGTCAAGTCTGTCAAGTGGTCACTGAAGCTCGCTTTGCATATGGACCTGCTGGCAGGTTGAATACATTCATTCTAACCACTTAGCTGTGAATTCCTTCAGGGTCGTGGCATGGGTTTACTTCAAACCTTACTTTCAGGGTGGGCAGTTTATTAGCCCTGCCCAGTGCTGACACCATGTCAGTTTGGCCCAGTGCAATGTAACCTAAGGTCATGTTGTCCTGTAAGTGGTTTTTGCAAACCGATTAAGGGATATTGGCTGAATCTTAGTACTTATAGTTCTTTTTGCTTCTTGTGAATAGTTGGTTATCAGTTCAGTTCAGTAAGAAAATTTGTATAGCGCAATTATGCAAGTGTCGCATTGCACCCCGGTCATAACGTTAAAACAAGTGCATTTTCAGTTCACGTTTGAAAGTTCTGTATGTGATGTCCTTATTGCCTAAGTTTGCTGGCAGGCTGTTCTGCACGTGTGGCCTGGCAGCAGCAAAACTTCTGTCGCTGAACGTGTTGTGGGTGTGTGGAACAGCACACGATTTGTTGGTAGACGAATGCAGCCGACGTCGAGGGCCTTTTGAGACCAGATGAATGTTAATGGTCTATGTGTCATGAATGACGTGTGTCTGTCAGGGCTCCTGATGTTCCTGCAGATTCTCGACTCAGCTATGAACTGGAACTGTTGAATGTCTGTGACAGAGCAGACTTTTCCAACATGACTGTCAGCGAGCGCCTTCAACTCAGGTCAACAACTCAGCGATCTTCTCAACTGACTGCGCTGTGCATTAGTGTAACACTGAGCTCAGGTTACACTCCTTCTCTATGTTTCTTTGTAGCACATGCAGAATGGGAGGTCTGCTGTATCCAGCCACATCACGGGTTAGAAAAGTAGGTGGGGCAGGAAGCAGTTTACAACAGACATAAGTGAATTTTTGACAAAGGTTTTTATGGGTGCTCACAATTTTGTCTTTGTCCCTAGATTTTTTAAAGTGGGGATTTTCAGCACCAAATTTTGCATTTTGGGATGACAATTTTTGGATAAGAAGCAGATTTTCCGACAGCAAAAATCCACCAGACAATTGCCTTCCTGCTGCCCTGCCACGATGATCTGTGTATGTAAAGTCAGTGTTTGTATGTGAGGGTGTGTTTGCATGTGTGTGTGTCTAGCAATTTGAAGCATGAGCATGGCAACGCTCTGTACGCTCGTGCAGAATTCAGTCTGTGTGTACATGTAAATAAATGTACAGAACATCAGTTTATACACTTCTTAACGGCAACAATAACGCAACATGCGATGACTGACACATTGAAAACTGCAAAAACCATAAAAAAGGTGATATCACTCACCATCACATCGTCTAACTGTCAATGTGCTGTTGAATAATATCACCTTTTTATGATTTTTGCTGTTTTTGATGTATCACTCATTGCATGTCGCCGTTAACAAGTGTATAAACTGATGTTTTGTACATTTATATTTGCTGTTTTATTACAATAACAAAGTTTTTATGTTGATGGTCAATTATAAACCATCTGCTTTCCATGGCCATGAAGACACATAACCTTAAATATTTTGGGGTCAAGATTTTGATCTTTAGGGGTCACGTGATGTCATCGGAACATGATCATTGGACTCGGCGAGGGCACTTTCCAATTGATGGTCAATGATGACCATGCATCTATCTTGCATGGATACGGAGATACGAGGTTTCAAAGATATTTGGGTCACGAGTTTGACCTTTTGTGGTCACATGACGTCATCGGTCACGTGACCATTGGACTCGGCATATGTGGTTTCCTCTTGGTGGTCCATTGTAACCATGCATCTATCTTGCACCAATTTTCGACTTTGGGGGATTTTTCAGGGGTTAAATATTAACTTCGAATTTTGGTTTCCAAAAAGGTTTGGCCTTTGCGTGAGGTCGCATTGTCCGAGCCATTGCGCGTGAAAATCCGCCGGGCGGTCTGACCTGTAGGTCGGTCAACAAAAAAGGTATATACAGGGTGGTCCAAAAAATGGCACAAAGTTTATGGCACCATAATTTTGCAACTGTACATCACAGAGTCATGCGGTTTTCAGCAAAATGTTCCGGAAAAAATTCTTTATATGACTAAAGTCATTGTTTGAATGCAGCGATTAAATATTCTTTGTTTTTGCCGATGGCAAGTGAACTATTTAAAAACAGTATTACTCTCGATGTACCGACGTACCATAGTCCCTAAAAATGTGCCACTTTTATTTTTTGAATAGCTCCGTGAAACATTGGCTAATTTTAATAATTTTTGGCACGCAACATTAGGAAGAAACTTGACGCAAATGTCTGTAGTTCTGGTTACCTCACGCTTATGTTGTCGCTACACTACCTTGTGAAATGCAGAAGTCATAGTTTGGCCATTGACAACAATGAATTCATACTGGGTAGCACACACGTCGGCTCAGAAGTTATTAACCGAACAGCAACAAACATGATTGGCAATTAATATCTCTCAAAAAGTCACATGCGTCACATTACATCATCTTCATTACAGTATGTGCTCAAAATATCTTCTTCTAGCACAAACACGAGCACATTTGCTAGCAGCATGTATAACTGCGTGAATCAGAGCAGCCCACTCGCTGTTGATGCGTCATTTCAGTTTTTTGACTTACGATTTCAAAATGAAGACAAAGTAAGAGATTTTCAATGTTTTTGTGGTCTCAGTAATTTTCTGAGCCGACGAATGCACTATCCAGTCTGAATTCATTGTTGTCGAGGGCCAAATTATGACTTCTGCATTTCGTAAGGTAGTGTAACGACAGCATTAAGGTGAGGTGGCCAAAACTACAGACGTGTGTCAAGTTTTTTTTTAATGCCTCGTGCCAAAAATTATTAAAATTGGTCAATGTTTCACGGAGCTATTCAAAATATAAAAAGTGGCACATTTTTATAGACCATGTTGTCGAAGGTAATACTGTTTTAAATAATTTATTTGCCAGCGGCAAAAACAAAAACTATTTAAATGCTGTATTCAAACAATAACTAGTCATGTAGAGAATTTCTTTCTGAACATTTTGCTGTAAACCGCATGACTCTGTGACGTACGGTTGCAAAATTATGGTGCCATAAACTTTGTGCCATTTTTTGGACCACGCTGTATATACTAGAAAAATTTTGGTTATATTTGACCCATTCGCCAAGAAGCCCCCATTGGATGGATTTGCATGAAATTTTGCACAAGGGGTTGTCTCGCAGGCGTAATCACCTGTTTCAAATTTCGTGTCGATCGGTTGAGGGGTTTCGGATCTGCGCAGGGTCGAATTTTGCCATTCTCCATTGACTTAGCTGGTCGCCATTAACACAGGGCTGCGCTACCGTTGTATGTGTAACTGTGTCTGTGTCTCTTACAGCAATGCTAAGCGTGAGCGAGGTAATACACTCTATGCTCGTGCTGAGTTCAGTCGTGCTGTTGATGTCTACACCAAGTACGTGGCTCTCAGTCTTATGTTTTTACCTGTTAATAGGTTTATACGTTAAAGGTTCTCTCCATAGCTGCTGACAGTAACCCGTGTCAAAGCTATGGAACATCACCTGCCATCAGGGTTTACAATAGACCTGAATTTTCAGGACGTCATGACTTCCAAGCTAAAAAATATGGACATCAGTGTACAAAATCTGGAAGTCATGCAGTATGCCTACAAGAAAACTCACGCAAAAACTTAATGCAAAACAATACTTAGGCCCTACTACATATGCGTCCCTTATGCATCACCAACAGAGGTCGTGGTTTTTACGTGCTACAGCTATGCTGTGTAGGCCCTAGCGCGTCTGTGGCACGATTGTCGTCTGTCGGTCAGTCTGTCACGGATATATTGTGGTTAATTGGTGCGAGATAAGGCCTAGTTGCTATTGATTACCAATAGGAAGTCACATATTGGCTTTCAAATGACATGAAAATCATTGGCCTTGGATGGCTTTGAAGGGTCATAACGCACTAGTTATGCGGTATTCTGGTTAAACGGTAAGTCGTAGAAGGTCGGCAATGATACCATCGGATAGGGCGATGGCGACTTCCTGCAGGCTGTCAATATAGTAACCATGTCTCCATCTGCAGTGGTTTGGCTGCAATTTTTGATGGAAAGTTTCAAACTATACAGGGTTGGCCAAAAAAAACTGGCACAGTTTTTGTATACACTAATAAATTCATTGAATATTAACCAATTTTCAAAATTTTTTATTGTTAGAATCAAGAGAAAATTTGTAGTAACATTGTTACTAAAGATCTCACCACACTTCATATGTGTCGCTACACTACCTTGTGAAATGTCAGACATTGCACTCAAGTTCGCGACGACACTGGCTAATTGCGTGATCAACATTGATCGAACCTGACAGTGGCCCTTAAACAATTCGGACTAAAATTCGGTTGATTATGCTGTTTGCTGTTTTGGGGGGCCCTTCAACAGATGGTCTATCAACGTCGACAATTCACAATAATCAACCAGCTGAAGCAGGCTATTGTCACTGAGTGGGGCAAACTGTTGCAGCATTTGGTTGATCGCGCTATTGGTCAGTGGCGTCGCCGGCTTGAGTGCATCATCTAGCAACAAGGCGAACACATTGAACATTTGATTTAAAAACTGCAATATGTGACAATTACTGTGGACAATAATTGAGACAATAAACAGGTTGTTTCCTGTTGTTAATTTTTACAATGTGTTGTTTCAGATATTGTCTCGTTTTCAGTAGTTGCTATTATGACTGATATTATTTCACTGCATAGTGTAGCAACACACTTTAGGTGTGTTGGGATCTTTCGTGATATTGTTACTATAAATTTTCTCCTGATTCTGACAATAAAAATTTTTTTGAAAATCGGTTAATAAAGTTATTGGCGTATACAAAAACTGTGCCGTGCCAGTTTTTTTGGCCCACCCTGTATGTGGCCGTATATCAGAAACGGTGAGAGATAGGGCCTAGGTTACTATTAATCACTAATAGGAAGTCACGTATTAGCTTTCAAATGACATGAAAATTATTGACCTTGGATGACCTTGAAGATCAGTAGTGCAACAGGAACTATATAGGCTGTAGCTCGTCTTCCCTAGCGCCAGCTGGGCTTTCTTGTAAAAACAGGCAACATTCAGTTCTACTAGTTTTACACTCAATGAAGATCGCAGTTTCTGGATCAGAATTGTTCACAGAACCAGTTAATATGGTTGCCTTGCCACGTCTTCATGAAATTAAGTATTCAGAAACACAACAGTCAGTGTAAATTTTTTGAATTAACAAAACACTCGAAAACTGATTCTGACGTCAATTCCCAGTTTATTATAAACAAATACACATAATAAGAGGCAGATTGATTTGGACATCGTGACATCTACGTCTTAAATTTGGGCGTACGGGCTGAAATTTTTGGGCGTATTTACGCCCAAGCATTTGCTATTGAAAACCCTACCTGCCATGTGGTAGCTTATTGTTACCTGCCGCCTGACGCAGGTAAATAAATGCTCCCTGCCTTAACCCCAGCCAGCCAGACAGGCCAGTACTCAATTTGCCTACCCCAGAGAGATGGAAGGCTGAGTTGATCTTGGTGTTGGTTTAACTGTCCGCAGACAGTCACTCATCCAGGTGATGCATGAATCATCCAGGTAGTAAGCAAAATTCGAACCTACGAGCTTATGATTGTCAGCCTAGCATCCTATCCATTACACCACCAATTTCTGACGTCAATTCCCAGTTTATAAACAGTTATACCAGTTCTCACATACTTTTTTTCTGTGCTTTGTTGAACTCAACCAAGAGACTCACCAAGAGACCATGAGTTGACAGCAGTCTGTACTATACTTATTGTGCTGGAGTGCGGGGCTTAGGATAACTTCTGTTTTGAACCTTGTTGTTTTTTGTCTTTAAATGATGGAAAAGTGAGTCTTGGGAGCACACAAAATCTGCGAATGTCAGCTGTCATATTTTACTATGGGTAGTAAAAGAGTGCAGTGCTCTGTGTTACAATATACCACCAGTAACACAGAAATCATGTACCCTGGACGGATGGAGTTGACTTTGGTGTTGGTTGTATACCGAGATGGTTTATCACCCATTCTAGTAATAACCACTTGATAGCAACCCACTTGGACATCTTGCCATTTCGCCACCAAGCCACTGTTGTTGAGCAGCTTATGCCTAAATCTGCTGCTGCGGCTGCTGCTGATGATGATGGTGATGATGATGATGATAGAGCTGGTATGTGTGCTTGCTGGTAGAGCTGAGAAGATAGTGAACATAGATGATGAACCTCCCACGGAGTCGACGCAAAAACTCGTTCAGCAGCTGGCAGACTGTCGCGCTAAATGTTACAACAATCTTGCAGCTGCTCAGATGAAGGTTTTTTTCACTGGACGCAGCTTATGTTGTTTTGTTGATCCGACTGGATCTTCTTTCATGTTCGTAACTATTTTGCATCACTAGAAGTTGTCATTGGCATTGTGGCCAGGGGGCAGGGTGGGCATTTGCCCCCCTAAATTTTGCACTGTTCGAAAATCACACAAAGGTTATAGGTTAAATGGATATTAATCACAGAGCTATGGAGCATCACCTGCCATATGGGGTCATACAGTGTTGCCTGCCACATGACACAGGTGAACGTGCCCCACCTCAACTTCAGTCAGGTAGTCTAGTGCCTGATTTACCTACCCTGATGGGATGGAAGGCTGAGTTGACCTTGGTGTGAGTTACATATCGAGATGGTTTACCTGTCCACAGAGACAGTCATCCATGCAAGCAATAACCTTGTAATAGTGACCTGCCTGGGAGTTGATTGATTGAAAGTGCAGTGTCCTGACTGTTACACTAGCAAGCCAGACATTTCTCATCACTGTGTGTAACATGTATTTGTGTTAGTATCAAATGCAGAGTATTTGACGAAGACTGGTTGTGTTGAATGATGTGCAGATAGAAGCCTGGGATGCTGCGCTGCGGTCATGTAACTTTGTTCTACGACTCCAACCGGACAACGTCAAAGCTCTGTTTAGGAAAGCAAAGGTTGCTCCAGCTCTTGTCTATTATATTACACACCTACAGTTATCAGCGTTCAGTGCGTATGATCAAATCCGCCCATTAGCTGCAACCATCACCATTATTAACTATAGGATGACATGATAGGGCGGCGTGAATGATTTCAGTTTCAAGTATAAGTCTTGTATCAGCATTAGCCAGTAATAGTTTTGTACCTGCTCGTAGATATATTCAATGAAATCCTTCGTATAAAATTTTAGAGTTGTAGCTGTTACACAGCATTTACAATACCCATTTATGTAACTCCATTTTTAAATTTGCACAACAACGAACAATATGGCTAAATGTTAATGTCAAGTGAGGTCGCTGTCCATGTCCACTGAGTGACATTATGTTGGTTCGTATAAATCAAGTATGTTTAGAACAGTTGTAATATTTTGCACACAAGATTGCACTGAATTTCTCTAAATGCAGATAGCAGTTTAGTAATTATTTTATAGCTTTATTGTAGTTAATTTGCCTTTTAAAATTGTTTACGACTTATCTTGTCACCCTATACTATGCTTTGTGGCATCACGGTGCTTCACAAAGTAGTTTTAGCTGTGGTTTCTTAAGATATGTTAAGTAATGTAAGTAATATATTGTGTTCGTGTTCTTACAGCTGCAGCTTCTAAAAATTTATATACTGGAAATTGATTGTTATTTGGCAGAGTTATTATAGAAAGAAACAAGATAATGTTCATACGAACACGGAGTCTGTCCAATGCGTTTCAATAGTTTACAGTATATGTCCGTATAAATATAGTCAGTGAGCTGTTTAGACCGGTAGAAAAAATCAAACAGTTTAATTTCAAATTGTACAGCAGCAAAGATCCTTTCTTCCTTCTGTATTATTTTAACTTTTTTTCTGAGTTTTCTGGGTTTTTTGCAGTGTTTCTTCTTTTGTGAATTTTCAGAGTTTTCTTTTGTAATTCCAAACAGGTTTTTGTAGTTACCTCCGCCAAGAAGGTTATGTTTTTGCCGGTTTTTGTTTGTTTGTCTGTTTGTCTGTTTGTCTGTGTGTTAGCAAGATAACTCAAAAAGTTATGGATGGATCTTTCTGAAATTTTGAGGGAATGTCGGGCATGGCATAAACTACAAGTGATTCAATTTTGGGGGGTGATCCGGCAGGAAACCTGGATTCCGGATCACTTTGAAATTTTCGTTACCATTGCGTTAAAGGGGGCATAAGCTGAACCGCTGCAAAACTGAAGATGGTGATGCCACCTGGCGAATAGCTTTGCCTTGGCGGAGGTACCTGCGCTGTCCAAGTGCTTTCTCTAATTGACTTTGTTTTTTTTATTTGATTGCGAAATTTAATGGTTTTTTTGCTGATATTTTGAGTTTTTTGTTTGCTGAATCATGTCTCATGTTTTATTTGCTGAAATTAATGATATTTGACTGTAGAATAGTTTCTGGGCCTACTGCTGAACCTACTGGGCCAAACTGAACTGTTTGATTTCATCATATTTGATTTCTGTATGTTGTTGTTGTTTGCTTTTTTCCATGTATTATTTCCTGATAAAATTTTAAACATTTTTCATAATTATTATATAAATTGTCATACTGCTAATACTTGGACTTTTACTTTGCATATCGTTTGTTTGTGTTTTTTTTCTCGTTGGTTTTCATTATGTCATTTTTGGACTTGTGTTTTTATGGAAAACGACGAAATTTGTGATTTAATGTGTTGTTTTGTTGTATGACTAGTGTGTTTGCTTTTGCTAGTCCGAACTCGTAGTGTCACGACCACAGTGTTGTGACACTTAACATAATCTAACGCCATTTTTCGTTATATCAAGACATTAATTTTATACATTTATAAAGCTTAAATCAGCATATCATATATAATACAAGGTGAAATGTCCAACTGAAGTGTACATAAATTTTAAAAGTGAGTTTGACCATGGCCATGGACCTTTAATGCTCTTTCTCTGTGTGTGAGTTACATGTAGACTAATACTGGCTGTGTGCTGTGTCTGACATGCAGTGTCTGGAGAGCAAAGGTGATTATGACGACGCTGCGTCTACCCTGCAGACTGCACTCGAACTGGAACCAAACTCACGAGTTCGTTTTACCTCATCGTTACTTCTTACTTATTTATTACTGCTCGATGCAGAGCTCTCTCTCAGATTCACAGTGCTTGCTTACTTAAACACTAGCAAGCCCTTTTACTATAAACTTCACCTTTGCTGTCAGTGGTCTTTGACCTCGATTTTCGATCTTTTAGGCCTCTCTCCTGACTTCAGTTTTTGGTTATGGCTATGCTGCTATTTATTACTGCTAGAAGCAGCTGTTATATTCGCAGTTAAGCTCTGCCGATACTGTAGTTTAGTTAACTAGATCTGTCGAGTTAACACATTAAAATCTACATAATTTTATTGCCACTGTTTTGTGGGTACGATATGTCGTCTGTCTGTAACGCATGTATTGTGGTTAAACGGTATGTCGTAGTGGGTCAGCGATGGTACCGTTGAATATGGCGATGGCGACTTTTTATAGGCTGTCAAGAGTAACTATGTCTTTATCTGCAGCCGTCACCCACGAGCGCCGAATTACCATATCATATCCGTATGTTGATTCTAGCGTTCCATATAGCAGCATCACCACAGCGTGTATAGGGCTGCAGTCAGTCTGGGAAATCCCCTTTTTCCGCGACCTGAAGTTGGACGCTGGTCTCTGGATATAGGGTATCTGGTCGGCCCACCCCAGCAACAGCTGAAATTTGTTTTTTCCAAGGTTCAAGAGTAGGTTGCATTCATGTACGACTACAGGATAGGTGTTGGAGTGGACGCTTTTGAAGCGCTCTTGGTTTGTACTTCCTGCTAGCATTAAATATGCTAGTAAGCAAAAACAGTTTTTTTAGCATTTGATAAAAAACCTACAAATAAACTCACAAATGGATAGACCTTTTGTTTTCCAACAAACCGTATTAAAGCATCGAAGATTAAAGTTTGTTGCTGCTATAGTGCTAATTAGTTAATTTACGATAACTAAATAATGGTGTGCTGATGTGAGTGATTATTCATTTGACTCAGGAATATAAATAAACGAGAAAATAAGAGTAAAAACAACAGACAAGAAAATATTATGGAAACACAAAGCGTTATAAGTGTTCAGTTTAATTATCAGGTGCGCCAGCATAATATCTATGGATATATCCATGGATATCCATATCCACGGCAAGCCTGGTTGTTGGCACAACATGTCTGTCTGCTGGTCGACACAGTGTGACTGTGCTGCTAGTGCAGCTGTTGTTCTAGACGAGTGTCTGTCTGTCTGTCTTTGAATAGGTTTTATGGCAGCAGTTACAGCATGTCCATCAGACGTGTCGACAGCAGAATGCATCTGAACGACATCTCTTTGAGAAGATGCTTGGAACAACGTCAGCAACAGCTACTGCAGCTGACTCACATACTGCAGCAAATGCCACATCGGTCAGCCGCTGCATACTGTCTACATTAACTACAGTGTCCGCATTTAACAATTTGTTAGATTTAGAACTGTACAAATTAGTGATTAATTACACTAATCCCCCGAACCATTAAGCTAAGGCCTTAATGGCTGGTCTGAAGCCTTAGTGGCTGGCTTGGCTTGTTAAGTTAGTGGTGGTCCACACCGCTAAGTCTTAGCGGCGGCTTAGCGGTCCAGACCGCTAAGACGTCTGTCACTGACAGGCCTGCCGAGAGGGGTGGGCAGGGGGCTAAGTTACAGCGGGCCCTGTGACATTTGGAGGGGCCCTGCCATCACTCAGAAATATAAAGTACACTAGAGTGTGCCGTTTTAAAAAGCAAGATTACAAATTTTCTATATGAATGGGCTCCGTGAGAATCCTTTCTCCAGGCCGTAATACTTCCACACATCCGATTTGCCATGTGAGTGAACATATCCACCAATTTTGCCGAGCTTGACAAATAGTGACTTTATGTCCCGCAGTTCGTCGGGTGTTAAAGTGTGTCATACAGGAACGTGTGCGAAGCCGTTGTTATTTATAAAATTAATACAGTATTATTGAAAGTTTATGCAAATTACCATACGTTAGCAGTCAATAAAAATGATGTCATCATGTTTTCTTCTGAACCTACTGATAGGCCCTAGCACAGTTCCATGAGACCGCAGAGCTAATGGCCACTCACAACCAATGATCGTCAATCTTATGCTCATTAGTCATGCTCATTAATATTCATTAATAAGCTTATCGGTGGGGGTGGCGTGGAGCCTTAGCGGTGCGGGACTGCTAACTTATTGGTTGGTTGCGGTCCAAGGCCATAACGGCGGCTGCAGTGAACGGTGGCAGTTCCGGGGACTAAATTACACAGTTTATTTTTAAAAGATATTAAAGATTAATCTAAATTTTCATCTTCTTTAAAATATTGATAAAACTGATGTCAATGAAAACTATAAAGATACAATGACATCGTGAGATGCATCACAATCAGCTGTTTTCAGGGAAAAGTCCGCTTTTTAGTTTGTTTTTTAGAGAGGGAGGGTTACAAATGCTTAATAAACATGTCGCAGTGCGTCTGTGACAGCTTATAGCTCAATAACTGAAAATAGATTTAGTTAAATAAGACCATGCATTTTTGGCTGTTAACTTATAATCAGAATAAACTGGAGTGGTGGCTTACAGCTTGAAGCTGTCACTCCCAGGAATCCTGTTTGGAGAGGTATGTTTGCGGGCATGTCATGCGTGTATTTCTGGTGAATATCAGTTTGTATATGACACTGAGCTGTGTATTGAGTCTAGCTCTTAGTTGAAGTCTTGTTGTTTTATACCCTGTTTACATGAGGAAGCAAACATGAAGCAAATGTATTCATTATAACATGCACAATGTGTGCTCTAAATTTGCTTCATGTGTTCTTCATGTATGCTTCCTCATGTAAACTGTCCTCCAATAGACAGCATTGTCACATTGATGACTGTCTGGAGGATAACGGGGAAGATTATTAGAATTACCATTATGTTAATTACATATGCACGCATATAATGGAGTTCTTACAATTTTAGGTTAACCTCATTTTTGTGTTTTGTATCTCTGTAAAGGTTAAACTTTCTGTTTATTGTAAAGTTTAAACTTACCGTTCCATTACTATGTGTTTGTGTGCATTTTGCCTGAAAAGGCCGTCCCTGAAATGACCTATACTGTGTCGGGTAGGACGTTAAACCCTACTCACTCACTCACTCATGTAAATGGGGTATTATTGTTGTCAGATATCACAGCTGTTATTGATGATTGTGATATGTGACTGCTGCTGTGAGGCTGTCTGTCGTGTATGAATGTCAGTTTGTGTATGACATATGCATTGACTTTAATAGCAGTTAGCTGAATTCTTGTCGTCTGTTGTTGTTAGATGTCACGGTTGAGGGGCTAGCGTAATCTGTGGTGCCATGTCACTGCTACTGCGTGTTGGCCTGTCGTGTGCATTTGCAGTGAATAGCAACCAGTCTGTGTACTGTATGTTGTGTGTAGCTATTAGTTGACTTGTCTTGTTGTCTGTTTGTTCTCAGGTGTTGGGCAAGAGTCGTTGGTTGTGGTACGTCACTGGTGCTCTGGCAGCGATGCTAGTGTCTTTCAGTCTCATCTATGTCTGAGACTGTAGTCCACTTCGCTGCATGTGCACCAGTAGCTATATCTACCTCCCTGACTGTTGCCTTCACTGCAGGGTCGTAGCAGCCAGTCTGGAAGGTCCAGTTGGAGGCATATATAAATTTTCTTTTAACTATATCTGTCCGAAGCGAAATATTTGTGTCAATTCGTGTGAGAATTTGTCTTCATGGTGCATGATAGTTTTTAGCTTTGCCCTCTGTCGCATCCCCACCAGGGCACCCCTGAACTCCAGTAGGTTGCTGCCCCTGCACCTCGCTAGGGGCACAGTCCTTAGACAACATAGGCTTGTGCTGCCACGTTTGGTTTGCCATAAAAGCCAAACTAGTTCAAAGTATGCTGCTAGGGGTTTGACTGCCTGTTTCTCTCATTATTCGTCACAAACTGATTTATGCATAGCTGTTGCTAGACATGCCAGTTTATAAACCATGGCTGGAAAATACCCAAGTTTTGTTGAGAACATTTTTAGGGTTTTAGTGTACATAGAAGACGGGACAGGAATATTGAAACCCAGGAAGAGCATCCTGTACACATTTCTGCCCGTCGTAATCATTTTTTTGAGTGAATGATGTGATGATGTCAAAACTGATATGTCACGATAAAGATTTAGAATTTATGTCATAAATTGCGCAACAAATAAAACAGTCTAAAAATCTAAAATTTGGAGCTTCAACCAGTTTGAACCAGTTTTCCAGCCCTGCTACAAACCGATTTATAGTTTTAATTATTATTTAACTATTATAATTGGGAGTCAGTAACATCTATTTTGCTTCGTGTCAGTTGTCTTAATGTTATTTGTCTGATTATTATTTAAAAAATTAACTTTTTGTCACTATCTTTATGATCTGCGAGCATGCATGAATCAAACTGTGCTTTGTATAATGTTTTATGTTATTTTTTGTGTGGCTGTGATACTGTGTCATTTGGATTTTGTACATAAATTGTGGATAATTCTACATTTTGCATGCATTCCTAGGCTGTTGGTGTTGTTTTGTGTTCTATGATGTTTTATCAACGTTTAAACTTGCGGCATAAAGCACCACAAACTGTTGATATTGCTTGAACATTATGGTTTATGAGTGGGGAGAGAATGTTATGCTAGATTACTTTCTGGACTCTAGTTTAGTATTACATGTTAGTTTTCTGTATGTTGATATACACTGTGTCTCAAAAAAAACCGGACCCCTGCTACCTTTTGCAATAACTCTAACAGTCCTGGTTCAATAGCAATAGATTTTGACAAAAATAATCGTTAGAGAATCAGCACTTAATAGCATGTGTTACTTTGTGAGAAATTT
>Ga0209367_1004184_pt1 | contig 19876 bp, 9 predicted proteins | sample WorMetLIZISLAND2_FD_187412 | JGI IMG/M metagenome (GOLD analysis project Ga0209367, IMG submission 187412) | Marine gutless worms symbiont microbial communities from Max Planck institute for Marine Microbiology, Germany - Olavius geniculatus... ...
GTCTGGGGGAGTGCTGTGAGCTCCCCCAGCGAGATCTGGAGCGGAGCCCCAGCCGAAATCAAATTTGGTGCATTTTGACTTTTAAAAAATGAGATCTGGTAGCAACAATTTTAATTATTTTAAACTGACCAAATTGGCTAATTTCGTGCAGTTTAAACGTATGCTTATGTTTTGTCTGGAAGATTGAGGGCCTGGGCCCCCTTCCCCCCCTTGGCTACGCCACTGCTCATAAAAAAGTAAGTAAATGAATAAATAAGTAAGTATAATGTTGCAAGGCATTTATATAGCACAATAAGACTATCTACATCACATTGGTCGAACGATGAGACTCGGCCACCTGTCCATACTGCAACAATGCTGAAGAAACGGCAGAACACAAGACAGCATTCCAGTGTCCGGCACATGACCAGGCTAAAAAGAAGACAGGCCTACGACCCGACCTCCAAGTCAGAATAGATCCGCAAGGACTTCAGAGTTTCCTGGAGAAGACAAGGGCAATGACTCCTCCCAGCCCGACCAGAAATGTTGGTGCTTCGTGCTGACACGTGTGCAGCCGACTGTTCAGATGTCACATGTCTTAGTGCAGAGTGCAGACAGTAAACTAGGCCTAACAAGAATCTGCCTCTCACAGGCCGAGTATACCGATGACACATGTGTTGAGTGACTGACTGGCATGTGATACATCAGCTGTAAGTAAACACGTAGACAGACGAGCTACGTGACGTGTTCATCGCATTTTTGTCGTTAGATGACCTTAACCTTTTTAACCCACAACTGGCATATTGATTACTAGTCCTGGAGAATGTTCATGCCAACAAAAAAATCCTTTTTGTTTTCGAGTTACAAGTTTGAACAGGGAAAAACAGAGGGTCAGCCCAGACGGACAGATAGACAGACGAACAAGACACTTAATGCAGCCGACATAACGTCATACATGATGGTGGCATGAAAAGCTGATTAAGTAAGTCAACCTGAGTTCCCCAATGATATCAATAAATTTTTTAAAAATTAAAGTGGCTAGATTATATGTCTGATAATCTACATGTTGTTCGTGTTGTCTACCAGAACCACTAATATTTTGAAAAAAAAACATCGTATCTAAAGTTGTCTATTGTAAAATGTCCTGACAACAGGCTACAAATTTCTTCAAAATGCCATTTAATACTTGTTACATTACAAAATAAAATACAGCATGCAACTTTGTAGATTATTTTTAAAAAAAATATAAAAACAGTCAAAAAAACTGAGGGAAAAGTCCAAAATAATTCATTGTGGAAAATGTTGTTTTCAATTTTCCTGAAATGTCATCAACAACAGACAAAATGTTTTGCCACTGTATGCAAATCACAGTCAGTTCACCTTGTTGGCAATGATGTCAGTGGGCTGGGTTACAGAGTCAGCGTTCTGCTGCTGCGAGAGCTTCTCTTCACGCTGTATCCGCATCTGAAACTGTATTCGGTCGACGGCCGACATGGACACGTAGTCCACATCGTCATCCGACGTAAGACCGAGGTCCTCGCCGTAGTTGTAATGCACCCACTGCCACAACTCACGCTGGCTCATTGACTACAGAGTACAAACCAACAATCGCTCTTATACCGTATACTTATTCCACACTGGCACTTGCACTGCGCATGTCTACGGTGAGATAGCATGTCAGTAACCTACCCACCAGTACAGTCAAACATGACTTAAATTTTATTTTGTTTTTAAATTTTTAATGAAGTGCTATTAACTCCTGACTACAGGACGATTTTTTTGTAAGAAAGTTTGTTGATGCTGAATCAGGCTCTTGGAATTATTTGAAAATGCATCAGGGGTCTGTTTTTTGAGACACAACGTAGATGCAAAATAAATACAAAACATTACAAAATAAATGTACACAGAGATATATAAGGACTGCACAAATGAACTAAAAAACCCACAGGAGCAGGCAAACAAGTTTCAAACAGCATATTGATACAATATATAAAGCCTAAATTCCATTACGCCGACTTTTCAACAAAGTCCGCAACAAGTTCCCGACAAAGTCGAGAACTTGTCGCAAACACAAATCATGAAAGTCGGCGACGTGATTTGTGTCGCGGACTTTCATGATTTGTTGGGAACTTGTCGCGGACTTTGTCGCTGACTTTACCCGTGCATTGTAACGAGCTAAATTCCATTAGAGTGACACAAACGGGTTTGTCATGGACTTGTCACGAACTTTGTCGCAAACATCTCGACAGGTCGAGATGGTTTTTGTCCGCAATTTTCCCCACGGAGAAGTTTCAGTGAAAGTTGGCATAATGGAATTTGGGCTTAACACAGCTAGTTGAAAACTAAGAACAGACCTGGTCACTGGCACCGTTCTTCCATACTCTGTCCAGCATCAGAAATGTTTTATCCCGAGTTCCAAATGACGTAAAGAAATATTTGTCCTCTTTAGTACAGATCTGAATTGCATTTGGAATGACACGAGCTGTCTTTTCCTTTGTCACTTTAACGATGTCCTTACACCGAATTGTTAGCTGTCAACACATCCGAAACACTGACGCACACAAAATAGAGCATGTAGCAAAAAGCATAGAAAGAAACATCAGGAAATATTTTGCATAACGTAACACAAACAAAAAGCTAAAAAAACATTATAGAAACATGACAAACAGCAAGTCCACTTTACGGCCAATAAAATTCCTCTTCAAGTAGAATTTAAATGACCAACAAAAACCAACTTAAAGAAAACCATGATAGCAGCCAGAAATTACAACAACGATGACTGATGAAAATACCCTAAACATTTCATGTCTATAATGTAATAAATCAAAAGAATGAAAAATCTACAGTTAGACAAAACTTACAATGGTCTCCCAGCGAAAGATGTTGGCGTAGAAACAAACGAACTCTCGACTGATGTACAATCGGCCCTGGACCAGAATGTCTTTTTGTAAAGCACAGGAGTAATCTACAACAAGCGCTGGTGCAAAATCAACTCTAAAAGAATATATGGCAGACAGCACATAAAGTAAATATCACACACGTAATGACAATTCGCTATAGTAACTTTGAGAATCAGCCTAACTTAATTCAATATAAAGTAACAGTGAAACAAAAAAGTAAAAAAAAAATTTAATGCAAATGCAAAGTCCATCCTAAGCCATAAGGCCCAACATCTCTCAGCCAGACACCAGTTTACACTGCAAGACCACTGATGTATTGCACGGTGTGCCTGTTTATGTGCAAGCTTTCACTAGTACTCATTATGCCTACCCACAGAGGGATGGCCAGGCTGAGTTGATCTGGGTGGCTGGTTAGTACTGAGATGGTTTACCCATATGCTGATAATCACAAATCTACGTAGCATGCATTTATTAACTTTGTCGATGGGACCAACAACGTTAGCAACTAAGCCGAACCACTAGCAGCTGAAAACAACTGTGAATGTACAGGGTGGTCCAAAAAATGTCCCAACTTGTTTCTGTCAGAACTTCATCAAATCTCCACCAAATTTGACAATTTGTGACATACCGATAGCCATGCCGATAGAATTATGTAAGGCACACTCACTGTCCACTTCACATAATTTATGTCAATGCACTAACATGTAAAATGCAGTTGCTCCAAATTGTTACATTTTGCGGCGATTATCAGAATCAGATTGTTCACATTTTTATTATTAATCTGACAGAGAAAGACATGTGGTGTAATAATTTTGTGGTATTAAATATTTCACACTTAGAATAGCAGACAACAAAATAACTGATTGATGAGCTTAAATCACATCTGATCCATGAATGAGTGCTATGATATTGATCAGTTGATCGTTAATGCCACTATCAGCCAAGGCGTCACGTCTAAGTCATTGTGTACACTCTGGGCAAAACTTTAATAATTCAAAAGCAAGTTGTTACACAAACTTACAGTTCTGCTGAATAAACCATATTTTAGTTTACTGTAAGTCGTCAAAACTTTTACGAAGACAACAATTCAGCATTATGCAACAATTTGGAGCATCTGCATTTTACATGGTAATGCACTGACATAAATTACGTGACGTAGACAATGAGTATACCTTACATAATTCTATCGCCCTGGCTGTCTGTGTGCCAAAAATTATTAAATTTGGTGAAGACTTGACACAATTCTGACAAAAACAAGTTAGGACATTTTTGGCACACCCTGTATATGAATAAACAAACCACATAAAGCAAAATAAGACAGCATTACATCGAATTTGTGATGATAAAGAAAAGTGAATCAAAAAATCACAATTACACAAATGTTTTCTACGCATTGTTATCAAAAACATCTAACTCACTACCACTACTGCTGACACTATTATTATTTCCTAAAGTTAAAATGCTGAAACATATACAGAATATATAAACTCACCAACGATTAATCGCTCAGCGTTTGGAATGTCTTTGAAGATTCGTTTGAAATCTTCACTACGAGACTTGTACGTCGGACTAAGCACCTGCAATACGTAGGCATAGATAGGCATCGAACAAACTAGGCAAACCAACTAGGTGTCAATAATACAAACTGCATCAATTTCATTTCAGCACATCAGTGACACTTATTTATCAATAGCAAAAAAGTGTAACATCACGAGCAGGGCCAGATCATGGTCCCTTGAAAGCGACTGCGCGCCCCTCGTACATATATTTGCAATATTGACTTTCTGCTAGTTCTATCTGTACTGTTACCTTCTTTGCTTAAACGATAAATGCAAACAAAAGCGGCAAAACAAATTCTAACATAAAGGCACAAATATTCTGCGAGCGAAGTAAGCAGACAAAAATTTAAACTGCTGAATGCAAAATCAGCAAAAGTTTTAGTCTAGAAGACTGCAAATTTTCTTTTTAAAAATTTCCGGGCCGCGATCAGGGCCTTACAGGCCTATATCGGGGCCCGTCTCTGAGGCTTCAGCCTCACGGATGATCAGTCCCTGATTACAAGCACAACTACAAATACTACCATTACTGTTATTACTGACAATGATAATTATTATTATTGAAATTACTGATAACTGGATAAGCTGATAAAAATGCTAAAGTAAAAACCATACAACTACAAAAGATAACAAATAAAAAACGAGTAGCATCTTGCACAAAAATCAATCATTTTGAAAATATAAGCTACAGAGATGTCCTACATTATACAATTTCAAATATGGCAAAAGTAGGCCTACTAATCGTAAACATAATGTAGATAGTGTAAAGTAAAATACTATAAAAACAGCAAGTGTACGCATGTAGAAAATACAGTAAACTCATTCCATCATTAGTAGTAAGCTTGATGAACAGTTACTAATAGAGCCCACAGTTTTCCGCAGAAAATTTTGCCAAATTTCGTGAGCCAGTTTGCAAAATTCCGCGGTTTACTGCGACAAAATCATCCAAATTCAGCAGCTCACAGCGGCCTTCCATTTGTAGGTAAACTGAGCTCTGTCCTGTTCAGAAACTTCCGTTATTGAAGGCTGTCATTGTGTTCAGTTATGCTAGAAACAAACAAAATTATCAATACTTTTCTTTTTAAAAGTGCAATCTGTCAAGTTGCATTGTGTTTGCTTCATACGATTTTGACGTATTGCGACAGCTATTAGCAAGGCCCACAGTTTTGGGCAATTCAGTTAAAATTTTTCCGTCGGATTTCATGATAAAATTGCATCATCAAGCCAATGATCATACTAATAGCCAGTCATTTTTCAACTTACTGCAAAATTCCACAAAATTCCGCAAATGTATCACAACAAAAGACCAGCTAATGCAAAGAGGAATGCGCAAGAGCGGTGTATGTGTGAAGACCCACTGCGAACAAATCTAACTTATCAATCCCAGCAACTGACATTGGGTACAATATATTTACATACTCCAGACGGCGTCACAGTCTTGCGTGAATGCTGCCACTCTTGAAATGTGTGTCGCAGCCCAAAATCGCCAAAAAATCCATAAAACCCTTATTTTTGCGTTCAAGGTCATCCAAGGTCATTGATCTCAGTGGCAATCGAGAGCCAGTGTATGACTTCCTATTAGTGATTAATAGTAACCTAGGCCCTATGTCGCACTGTCATTGAAATACAGCGACTTACTGGCTAAAATTCGCAAATTTTGCCCACCCCTTCTCATTTAGCGCCCTCGTTCGGGGTGACCCCCTTTGAATTTATGGAAAAGCTTTACGTTTCCTGAAACTAGAGTCTGTGTGAAAATTTGGTAATCCTAGCTTACACCGTTTTCGACTGATCCACAGGTGTGACGGACGGACAGATGGACAGAATTGTGATGGCTAAGACAAGCTATAGCAGTACCTGCTGTCGTGTGTAAAAATTCTGCGGAAAAAGGCAAATTCCACAGCTTGGCTCAAAATTCTGCGGCTCGCAGAAAACTGTGGGCCCTAGTTACTAATGCTTAAGCAACAGTGTCAAACCACTGATAGCACCAAATCAATAACTGCGCTAAGAGCCTATTATATGCATGCCACTCGGAAGTTGAGTCTAACTTGCTAACTATGTCAAATGTTTACGTAAAAATGGTTGTATAAAGCCAAACTTAACTCAATTATCGTGTGTCTAATGCAATAAAATTTGTTTGAGTGAGTACCGAAATAAGTGGATATTTGAGTGGCGCTTATACAATCGACCTAAAGTAACAATAAGCGATGCTTAGAGTAAAACTGTTTAACAGCATTCATTCCCAAACAATAACGATTGAATATCGCTAGGCTATGTTATTCTAGCAGCGCTGAACGATTTGTTAGATGCATTCCAACATCACAGCTGCTAATGTTAAAGTTCAGGGCTCTCTTAAGGAAAAGCAGAAAGCAAGATTCTGGGTAAAAAAAAACATGCAAAGTGATTTCAGTCTTCCTACCAGATTTCTCGTCTGCTAAATATTGACGCAAACGACACATAATCAACAAAAACAGTACGCAATAATCAACGCAAAAAAGCAAAATAAGACGACAACAAATAATCCAAATAATTCTTAAGTTCCGCAGTTTTAACTGTAACACAAATAATAATAATAAAACAGTACAGAATTCAACAAAACTTAAATTAAAACAACACATAATCTGAAATCAAATTAATGATGACAAGTATGCACGATTAATTAATTATTCTCACTGTCAGAATATCATAAACAAATTACACTCTTGCTCTAACGTCACAATCTAAAGGAGCAATAGAAATGTGATTACCAGTATTATTATCATCAGCAGAAAAGTAACAAAAATATTTGGGGTTATTATCATTAATGAATAGACAAATTATACGGAAAATTAACTTTTTGGCCTCATGCAATAATGCCACAAAAAATTTGAGCTAATGCTCGCGAGATGCGCGAAAGCCTACAGCAGTTCCGGTTCAGTAGCTTAGCTAAAAATTGAGGTGTTCATGCTAAGTTAATATACAAACACCAAATTCTCTATCTGGATCGCATAACGATAGTAGCGTGGCGCCACCATGTGAATGATACAGACTTGTGTCGCAGCCCGAAATCGCCAAAAAAATCCATAAACCCCTATTTTGGCATTCAAGGTCATTCAAGGTCATTGAATTCGGCGCCAATCGAGAGCCAGTGTACTACTTCCTATTAGTGATTAATAGTAACATAGACCCTATCTCGCATCGTTACTCAGATACAGTGACTTATTGGCCAAAAATCGCAAATTTTGAACACCCCCTGACCCCCTCTCATTTAGCGCCCTCGTTCGGGGTGACTCCCTTCGAATTTATGGAAAAGCTTTACGGTTCCTGAAACTAGAGTCTTCCAGGCAGCCTACAATGAAGATTTGGTGATCCTACCTTGTGCACTGTTTTTGACTATCCACCCGTGTGACAGACAGACGGACGGACGAACGGACGAACAGACGGACGGACAGAATTGTGATGGCTAAGACGCGCTGAAAGCAGTAGCTGCTTTCGCGCTTAAAATATAACAGAGAAATAAACATTAATGCACACACTGTAATAAATAATGCAAAAAGACTACACTCTACTACAGCCTGCATAAAACTAACTTTAATGAACAGCAAATTCACTGCTGTTCAAACTAAATTTCCACTACCCTGTATCGCAAAATGAAGCAAATAAAACAAAAATTTTTAAATACCTGGTTAACAAAATCATGGAACAAAATTTAACAGCTTTGACCAAACCAAATTTAACCACATAAATCAGAAATGCTTCATCAAGATATATTGTAGCTCTCAAGAAACGACAATAACACTGGGTGCAAAATACTACAAAAATAGTCCTACTACTACTTTTAATTGCTGTTTAACCGGCTTATTGTACGCTTGCATCCACAAGGGTTCCCAATACTAAATCTTTGGGAACAAACTTGAAGAGTATGCTTTTCACAGGCAAGATGCTCTAACTAACATCGAGTGACTTATCAAAGTACTAAAAGAACAGCAAAATGGCAGAAAACTGACAACAAAAAAGAAACTTTGGTTGAACGTACATTGTACCAGGATGATCCCTTTCGCTTGCGGTCGGTCGATCGCTTCTTTGACTTAGACGATGACTTAGAAGCCTGCTTATGAGGAGATCGCGACTCATTTGGAACATCGAGCATATCACGCTGACTAGCATCAGCATCTGCATCAGTTGCTGCCTCTACCAACTGATCAGCCTCCGTACCGGCCTTCAGTGCACTCACTCCAGCCGCAGATGAACTGAATTCAGTTACATGACAAATTATGCATATTATGAAACTGCAATTACGAGTATGCTAATAAAAAATTAAAAATAAATGGAGATGTCATGCACAGAACAACATTAGGCCAATGCTTCAAATATTATAACAGCAAATTAAAATTATAACAGCAAAAAACAGTAAAAAATATAACATAGCACAGAGAACACCTCGGCGCCTCAGATTCAGCTCGCTGACTTTGCATGCATTTCAAATTTCTACAATATTATTAATATTATTAATAGAAATAACACTACTGGGTACTAAGTGAGTGCAGTGTTTACTTCAGACACATTATGTAATTAAAACACACAACGGATTGTATGCTAACTTCTATCACTATGTAAATCTTACAAATTCATAAGCATTTCAATCAAACATAAGCAAGCCGTTGTAGCTTATTTAGTACTCCTAAAGTGCAGGTGTGTGCGGCTTTCATGATTATCAGCACTATCTTAAGTTCAAATGCCAGATCTGGCAGGACAATTTACATCAGATTTGATTTAATTTCTCACAGAAAAAAAAATTCAGCTGTATTCTCCACAATCTACGAACAGTAAACATCGGCAGTATTTTAACAAGAAATATGAACTAATGCTCACGAGATGCGCGAAAGCCTATAGCAGTTTCTGTTCGCAAACTGTGAGTCTATCTCCAGCCATTTTCACGAAAGACTGACCAACAATGGCAAAATAACTTTTACAGGGGTACCGCTCTTTGATGCCCTCGTGCGCAGGTTTCCTCGAACCTAGAAAATCGAGACCTGGACCGTCAAAATCTACATTCAGTGCTGAAAATTTCATATGCAGCTATTCTGTGTCTATCTCGATTGGTTTCAGCGCAAATCACTCTTGAAAAATGTCTTGCAGAACAAAAAAGCCATAACAATCCATAAAACCCCCCTATTATAGCATTCAAGGTCATCCAAGGTCAATGAATTCAATGGCAATCGAGAGCCAGTGTACAACTTCCTATTAGTGATTAATAGTAACCTAAGCAATATCTCACATCGTTATTGAGATACAGCAACTTACTGGCTAAAAATCACAATTTTTCCCACCTTCCTCTCATTTAGCGCCCTTGTTCGAAGTGACCCCCTTTGAATTTATGGAAAAGCTTTACATTTCCTAAAACTAGAGTCTTCCTGGCAGAAGACAGTGAAAATTTGGTGATCCTAGCTTGCACCGTTTTTGACTGATCCACCCGTTTGACAGACAGACAGACAGACAGAATTGTGATGGCTAAGACGCACTGAAAGCAGTAGCCGAAAAATACTGGCATCTCAGGTTCAGCTTGATGACATTGTTCGCTTTACAAATGACTAAATTATCAATATTATTTTCATGGAGGCCTCTGTTAAAAGCAAAGTGGACGTTGAGCAATATGGGACTACGTAGATCAGGTGATCACATATTCTGGCCTGTGGCAAAATGCCTGAATAAATGTTTTGCTTAATGGGGTGTTTACACGATGAAGCAAAAATGAAGCAACTTAGAGCACACATTGTGCATGTGTATTTTCAATACATTTGCTTCATGTTTGCTTCATCGTGTAAACACCCTATAACTGGGCTTGCCACACTCCAAGCTGGTATGGATTAATGCCTTTATATCTTAGGTGCATGGATGGGTGCACGCCTATGTATAATGTAACTCAGCCTACAAGAAACATTAAACTGCAAATAAAATGAACGTTATACATAATTCAACATTAACACAAACAACAAAAAAGATATAAATACAAAATTGAGAAAAAAAACACCACTTGGCAAGAAGTACATGTAACAATGTACTTTCAGCTTGTATCGTTGCATCAAAACACATACCACAGCAAGGTGCTAGGCAGGCTGTCTGCACGCTTCATTGTCTGCACAGCCGGCGACCGAGTGGCGAGCGTTCCATCATCAAAACTAGCATTTTTAATCTTCCCAGGCTGCGAACAGTGAATAGTCTCGGCCGTACTGCCTTCTGGCAAACTGGACACATTATTCTGGACGGAGAATTGTGATTCGACTATGTCAGATGTCAAGTCACCACTAACACTTGCCAAGATCCATGAAACACTGTTCTGGTCATCACCAGAGCATGCGACAGGTGACCCATCCTTAGTGACACACCGAACAACTGAGGTGTCTAACTGAGAACTGCAGAAAAACAGAATACAGCACAGATAAACACAAACTCAACTTAAATCAACAGAAATTAATATGAAAAATCAATCAAATACAACACATAAATAAAAATAAAGTGGCACTAAATAATAGCAAACAGTAACAAAATGAACGAAGCACGATTCACAGCAAGTAATCAAAATTCAACAATAAAAAAATTATAAGTACGGAAAAACAACATCAAACAGCAAACAGAAAAATTTGACACTGATCATCACATAAGTTAGAACAAATTACAAAAAGTTTACAAAATAAACAGAAATAAACATCACAACCTCTCGTGTTTCAAAGAATGCAATTTACATCAACTATATTCATAAATTCCTGTGCACTGCAACAATGAATGGCTGTAAATCTTATAAAACATTTGAAATACCGAAACTATCAAAATGCCACAAAAGCTACAAACCATTCAACAGCTGGCATCTTTGCATTAAAACTACTTTGGTCCATTAGAACATCAGATTCACCATTTCCATGCACACTGCAAATAAACAACAAACAGCACAAAATAAGAAACATTACGCTAACACAGATTTGAAGACCACAACGATCAAGATTCAAGATACAGATTTGCAAATTTCTAGATTATTTCTGCAAATACATTCACCGAATTCACCGAAGCCACCAGAACTGCTGGTGGCCTAAGTAAGCACAGGCAAAAGCCATATAATGCTTACTATCCTAATAACTAAGATTAACTATGTGTTTCCGGTTGCAATTCCCGTTTCAAACAATTTTTAAATTGATTTATTGTATTACTGGTTACACACGCATCACGTACACATTTGTACAAATATTTGTGGTGAAGACTTTGTGAAAGATAGGTTTAGTGGTAAGATCAAAACCTCAAAAATAGCATAATTCCCACTTCATTCAAACCACCTGCAGAATGGAAATAGCACTATCTGCCAATTTTAACATATACACAAACTCTCAGCGTACAAAGTACAAGAAGCAAAGAAGTATTTACGTTCTGGTAGTATCGGTATCGTTAGTCAATGCAATCACAAACTCAGAGTTCCGCGACTTCTCATCTTGACTGTCAGCGTTGGAAGGCGAAGTGGGCGGGGTGCCGTACGTCATATCATCGAGCCCGGCCGACAGCTTGGAAAAAGCGTCAAAAGATTTATCCATTGTCTCCATGGCATCGACATATTTACGCAGATGACTTGTGCCTGTTGAACGACTTCCTTCTGCAGTCATTTTCCAAATTTTTACCTACATTACTGCTACACTACTCACTCGATCATCATTCATAAAACATAAACATAACGTAACGTAACGTACAAAAACTAGAAAATTGATTAAGTTATCTGCTTATCTATGGTCCTCGTGATTTTTCTGCAGTCTATGTTTATTATTACTGTTTGTTTACGTTGTTATTATGCTGTCTTTTTTTCTGTTAAATGTATGTACAGGAAACACAAACTGCTCGCATTTGAAGTCTAGCATCGTTTAACACGGTGTAGATTAAACTACATGTTTCATTTTGTGTTCAATTTGTCTGTGCACACATTACGAACAATAAGGTGTGGTGTATGCCTGTCAGTGACACATGACATAAAATATTTTTCTCTTCGATGATAACGCGATGACTAATCTAAGGTTAGCCAGTGGAAGTGTTGTCCAAGTGATAACATTGCGATGTAATAGCTTAAAATTATTTCTTCAAGTTAATTTATTATCATCTATTGTCATCCCAGCCTGGATTGAAAAAGTTTTTTGTATACTGCTTGTATTAGTATTGTATTTAACTGAAAAAATGCAACTAAAAAAATTAATGTTCTAAAACTTAACATTATCTGTTGGATTCTCTTACTCACAATTAGGTGTGGTGTATATATGGACGCCTGTGATGTCTTTTTTCAGAGTGATGGCAACATTCAAAAACCATCGAATCATCTGCATTGTGGCAGTACTTTTGTCTTGTGGCTTTTCATCATGTCACTCAATGATTTCCGTGGTTGGTTGTTTTTTTATGTTTTTTTTCGTTTTTGCGCTTGTATTCAACTGAACTAGTGATTGTTTTGCTGGCCATGGTGTATACATACAGATTGTATAGATGTTGATTTTATAAATCATGTGCTAGCTATGTGAAATTGTGAATTCAGGATTTTTTTTACATTGCTGGTAGCTGAATAAAAATTTGTGCATCATTGGACCTTTTGCACATAGACTGTTACGTATTACCCAGGGGACTGACTAATGGTCACAAGTGTTGAATAATGTACATTCTGATTAATTTGATGGTTAAGTTTTATATAAGAATAAGATTATTTATATGTTTTGTGTTTTATCGGTTGCCATTCTTGAGCATGTGGTTTATTGTGTTGCAGCTGGATATGTTTAACCAGACACTTATGGAGTTCAGTGACAGACAATCCGATTTTGGGCTGCCCATTCCGTCCGGCGGAGTTTGGGTGAATAACATTTTTTTTAGGTTTAATCACTCCAGCACTGCTATGGCAGTTAAAGTTATATAGTGCACCATTAGTCAAAAGAGTCTGCTTTTGGTTGGTGCAAATAATGAATACTTAATATTTTATTTATAAGCCTTACAAGGTAGTATAACATCACATTAGGTCATCAAAGAAAAACTGCAATTTGTACTTATTTATATATGTGAATTTTTTTTTCTGTGGGTTGTGCATATACTGTATGTGCAGTTGAAAATGTGAACTGAACATGTCCATTCATCTACAACCACGTGACTAGAGAGATAGAATACATATCAATTTGTAATGGTTTTCAAATGTCATTCATATTTTATTTAGAATTATAAACTGAAACACAAACATTGCTGTACAGGTTTTATGCAGAAGAAGTGCGTGTACTATTATTGTGCTAAGATGGATGCATATACTGTGCATATATTGTTTTACTACATATATGCTTTGATCGGAGAAATGTTTGTCATTGTTATAGAAATATTTTAAGATTTATTGTAGCATGTTATGTGTCATTTATCTCAGTGTTGTGCCTGTACACGTGTAATGTGTGACATTGACTAGGGTCATATTGCCTTCACGGAGCCAGAGAATGCCTGCACTCCAGTGAAACCGGCACCTCCTGCTAGAGATAACAGCAGCATCTGGATTGCAGTGATTGTCCGCTATCCCTGCCAGTTCGATCACAAGGTCTGTGTCATAATGTGTCTTCTGTAATTTTTGCAGTTTACCACGGCTTTATTTGAATCTTCCAAAAGTCTGTGAGCTTCGGAATTTATTACCGTCACAACAACATCAGTCTACTCCATATCTGATATCTCGTGAGAATGATGTTGGTGCAAAATATTTTTATTTAAAGTAGAGTAGTAGTTTGTCTTTTTGGGGTCAGTAATGAATTGCATCGTAACTAATGGTATTTTAATATAATTTATTTGTTACCTGTGGGAGAAACGTACATAAAATTTGACAGATTTGTTTATAAAATGGAGATAGCACGACATTTTTATCTTGCCAGAATTTTGTGTACAAGTCACGTTTGCTGTTGTCTGCAGCTTAATGTTAGTTTTATTGTGAAATTTTAGCATGTTTGTTACAAGCTGTTTTCATTAATGCTTGTCTGTGCAGGTACTGAATGCACAGAGAGCTGGTTATGGAGCAGTTATAGTGTACAATAACGGTTCAGATCACCTTGTTGTCATGCATGGAAGTATGTATGCAGACCATGTGCATGATGTCTATTTCTAATTGATCGACTACTTGTCTAGTAATATTAATGATATTGACCCTTGACCTTGTTTCAGGCCACATTCATGTATGCCTTCTCTGAACATGGATTCGGGTTCGCTATTCCGAAGGGTTACTATTCTGAAGGTCCGCTATTCTGAAAGTTTACTATTCCCACTAACCCTAAGGCTGGCCCTAAACTTAACCCTAATGCTAACCCTAAGCTTAACCTTAACCCAGATGGTAGCACTGTGGCACGTATCTGCACAGTGGACTTTTGGAATAGTGGGCCGGTACCATCTGTTGAACTGCCAGATCTTGGATGTTACTTATCTTTTTGCAAGACTTTGTGAATTATGCTTCTCTTCTAATTCCTAAGTCATACATCATGTGCGGCTAGGTGCTGTAGCAGAGGCGCATCATACTAGTGATTGCTTAGTTGCTGGTTCAATTTCCAGATGGGGCACTGCGAGGTAACAACCCTGGGCAAGTTGTTCACACACGTGTCTCTGTTCACCAAGCAGTATAATTTGGTACCGGCCAAAGGGCGAGGACGCTCTGTGGCTGGGAAGGTAATGTAGGTCTGGCATCGCGCTGGGCGTGCGTCACTGACTCAGTGGTTTATCCACTTACGGTCTGTACGGCCAACATGAGCACCCTGCCTAAGCGCCTTGGGTTATGGCTTACGACCGCTTAACCTTTACCGCAGAACCTGACAGTCCAAGTCAGCATACAGTCATGTAGTCTTCTTTCAGTCTGGAAGTGTTTACCCATTTTACTGTTACAAATGGGTTAAAGAGCGAGTTGACAGAGGCAACATTGACTAATTTTAGCCATCATATACTACAATATTCTAGAAGATAGTATTTCTTTTAAAAAATCACGTTTAACCATGGTGCAGTGGAATCGTGATGAAGCTGAGTAATTTGGATTTGTAACTTTAAGAAAAAAGCGAGGGTTCTTGGTGTTTATTATTGCAGATGGGCAAGGGATTACAATTCCATCGGTTTTTGTTTCTGGGTCTACTGGAGCAATGCTTGCGCAGTTCAACAAGCGTCTTAAGTATACATGTTGTCTTACTTTTATTAACCTTTGCTGATTCCAATGACATCTGTCTGCCCCTGTTCTCCAGTAGACAGCATTATGAGATTGATGACTGTCTGGAGGATAACAGGGAAGATTATTAGAACGGCCATTATTGATATATAATGCACAATTATAATCGGTAGTTCTTACAATTTTAGATTTAGGTTGTTCTTTGTGTTCTGTGTTTCGTAAAGCTTAAACTTTCTGTAAAGGTTAAACTTTTTGTTCTGTTATTGTGTGTATGTGCAATTTTGCCTGGAAAGGCCGTCCCCGAAATGACCTATACCGTGTCAGACGGGACCTAAAACCCTACACACTTGCACTGACTGTTCTGTTGTATGTTCATACACAAGTTGTTTACACTTCTGGCAGCATGTTTTTGTAATGTGCAGTTGTCGATAATTGTGTTTTTTTTCTGCGGTGAATTACTGCGTACATGTTTTTCTTTTCATTATGTTGCTTGCGATTCAGTGCAGTGACTGCTGATCTTTTGACAATGTCCGTTCCATACATCGTAACATCCTAAACTCATCATCACACAAGTTTTACTCCTTGAGCTTGTTATTGTTCTTGAAGGCATTTTTGTGTCTTTTAGGATTTGCAGATGTCTTTCGTGCTATGTTTAGTATTACGATTGTAATTACGAGGGTTGTTCCACAAATAAGTTACAAAAACAACGTTATTCTGTTAGCTTTGCGAATATAAAGAATTTGAAATGTACATTTTGTAGGAATTTCATACTGGTCACCACCTGTGAGTTATATTACGATGATGTCACTGCGACATCATTTATAGTCATTACATTTGGTGATGTTGCCACTAAATTTATCTCATAACGAACAACTTGCTATTATTTGTTTTTATGTGGGCAAAAGAGTCTAATGCAAATGAGATTCACTTCAGTATATGGCGAAAAGTGTTTAATGTAACCAAAAATACCCGTTTGGTGTAAGAAAATGCTAGGTGGACAGAAATTTGCATCAGATACCCAGGTGCAATCAGTCATTTATCAGTGGCTTGGACAGCAGCCAAAATTGTTTTCTGCTTAGGGAATTAAGAAGCTTTTTTGACAGATAGGACAAAATTGGGGCATAAAAAGGGGTAATTTTTTAAAAATTTAATCGAAAATATATAAGGAATGTGTCTGGCATCAGGACGCTTCGTTTGAGCCATTAGCGGCGTCGGTCTGTCCAACTTGCTGGTCTGTAGCCCTGCGCAAGGAAAGAAAGAAAAAAAATAGACACCTAACGGCAAATTTTGCGCATGTGCAGCCATGCCCCCTTTGAACCGATTGTTACCAAACTTCGCGTATGGGGTTGGCTGGGCGATGTGATCACTGGTGCCAAGTTTTATGGAAATCGATTAAAGGGTTTTGGAATTACAGGACCCCCAAACGCCATTTCCTATACTTAACGTTCATCAGCCTTACAACAGTGTCAGCACTACCGTGCTGCACTGTGATAAAATTCTGTACAAAACGTATATTTCAGATTAACTAACAGAATTATGCCGTTTTGTAACTTATTTATGGAACAACCTTCGTATAATGTATCATTGTCGATAATTTTATGTATTATCGTATTGAAAATGCGTATTTTCTTCTTTTATTTTGCTTTCTGGCATATTGCTGAAATGTCATTATGTTTTGTGTTCAGCATCACCATTGTGCTTCAGGATATGTCGGACTTTTCGTCGCTGGTTTACTTTATAATACTCGGCGCCATTGGTACTTTGGGAATCCTGCTTGGCGTCTGCATTGTGGTAAGATGTGGCATTCTTCTCCGTTCTGCAGCATTTAGATGTGCTGTTGATGTGTGTGAGTTTTTCCAAAAAAAGCCCAACCTAGTGGTTTTAGGGTTAAAGTCAGGTTATTAAAAGACCCATTTTGATGCGTTTTGGAGTTGGGTTTGCTACATACCATCCACATAAAACATTTACTTGTCCAGTGGCATCGAATATCCAGAAAATTGTAAATTCATAGTTTTTGGAGTTTAACCAAATTTTCACCGTAATAAAATATTTCACTATTAATGGGACGAAAAAAGTATAATTTAGTTATGTTTCCAGTAGTTTTTCGACTGGTTTTAGGCAGGTTTACCTAATAAATCTCACTATGTTTTTGGGAGGTGCTACTGGTGTTCCAGGATTTCAAAATACTGGTAAAATATTTTACTAAACAGTGGAATGAACAAGATAAGCCCTGTTAATGCAAAAGGGAATGCGCAACAGCAGTGCACCATCGTACGCTAGTGATCCGTATTTCGTAGACTTCATCCGTAGATCTCATTCGTACTGCTTTTGGCTACAGTTTTACACAGAAGGCCCAGTAAAAAACAATCGGTCTCCAGATGGCGCCAGACGACCTACGGCTAAATATGTATAGTGTTTTTATGCGCAAAAGCAGCTACTGCTTTCAGCACATCTTAGCCATTGCAATTCTGTCCATCTGTCACACGAGTGGATCAGTCAAAAACGGTCTAAGCTAGGATGACCAAATCTTCACCATCGGCTGCCTGAAAGACTCTAGTTTCAGGAACCGTAAAGCTTTTCCATAAATTCGAAGGTGGTCACCCCGAATGAGGGCGCTAAATGAGAGGGGGTAGGCAGAATTTGCGATTTTTGGTTAATAAGTCGCTCAATCTCAGTAACGGTGTGAGATTGGGCCTTGGTGACTATTAATCACTAATAGGAAGTTGTACACTGGCTCTCGATTGGCGTCAAATTCAGTGACCTTGGATGACGAAATAGGAGGTTTTGTGGATTTTTATGGCGATTTTGGGCTGCAACACAAGTCTTAATCATTCACATGGTGTCGCCATGAAACTTATCATTATGCAATGCAGATAGAGAATTTTTTATTTGTATATTAACTTCGCGTGAACACCCCAATTTTCAGCTAAACTACTGAACCGGACCTGCTATAGGCTTTTGCACGTCTCGTGAGCATTAGCTCAATTTTCTTGTACTTGTAATAAGCAGAGGGCGCCACCACGTTGCTCTGGCAATGCCATATCGGCTGGATATTGCAGATTTTCCCTACCCCCTCTCATTTAGCACCCTTGTTTGGGGTGACACTTTTTGAGCTAGGGTTAGGGTTAGTGTGACAGACGGACGGACAGAATTGCGATGGCGAAGACGCGCTACAGTAGTGGCCGCTGTTGCGCATAAAAAGTAAAATTGGATTAAGTTTGGGGTAGTTTTTTTGGATGGTTATTAGGTGGCTTTACGCGATAAAGCCCACTATATTTTTTTCATTTCTGTTCCTGTGTTTCAAAACACCGGTTAATGCATATTTATCGACATTGATGTTGTGTATGCGTAGTGCCTGAACTGGGCATGTCATCGGGCAAGGAAGCAAATGTCACTCCTGTCAAAACGCAAACTGAAGAAACTGCCAGTGCATAAGTTTAAAACTGGTAAGTGTCATTTGAATTAATACTGCTTCGTAATTGTTAATTAAATCGCTCTAGTCCTAGTTGGTTTATGACTTCCGGCTTTACTTGAGCAAGGAGCATGACTTATGATTAAAGGCCAAGTCGCACGATAAAACGATATTGGCTAAATATGCGTAGAATGTAACACTAATTAATAGTATGCTGATCAATTGAAATGAAAACATCGCTTTGAAGTAATTTTATCACGAATATGTTGTGCCAGCTAAATGCACCTGAACATGCCACAAAAACTGATGATGTCACTCACAGGACGCTTGGTTGACAAACTGACGTTTGCATTAAAAACACAGTAAATCCATCGGTTTTACTCAGAGTAATGTTAGATTTTTAGTACAAGTAATAACGCATAGGTGACATCAGAAATTACGACATTGTTTATTTGTTCACTACAAGAGGTGTGTGGTTAGTAAAATTAATGATGTGCTGGAATGTTGTGGTTTTTATTGGGTTAACTATTGATGAAAAATTTGTTTTTTTTTAGGCTATTTGGCCATGAATTAAGCTGCATTTGATCTCAAGGCAATAAAGCTAGTTAGCAACCCTCCTGCAGATGACGCCACAGTTCCGAATATAGCCAAAACCGTGAAAAGGGAAAATTGAATACTGTAAACATTATTTTTAGGGTATTAAGATGTACTAGCAACCAGCAGAATAATGAATATTGACAAATTAGCATTATTTTGATTAAGCCAATTAGCGCTTTATAACAGTTACGTAAAATGATGCGACTTCGTCTTTAAGGTTAGAACGATATTGGTATTGGGTATTGCCCCGTGTTTACTAGTACTAGTACCAGCGGGCGAGAAAAGT
>Ga0209367_1004185_pt1 | contig 19874 bp, 14 predicted proteins | sample WorMetLIZISLAND2_FD_187412 | JGI IMG/M metagenome (GOLD analysis project Ga0209367, IMG submission 187412) | Marine gutless worms symbiont microbial communities from Max Planck institute for Marine Microbiology, Germany - Olavius geniculatus... ...
CTGGGGGCGAGCGGGGGAGCCCCAATGTTGGCGGGGGCACTGCCTGCGACACCGCCGAGGTCGGGGGCTGTCGCCGCGGCTCAGCTGCTCAACAGTCTGGTGATGGCGTCGGCAGCCGGACGACAACTGTTCCATCGCATCTCGTCGTCCATTGGATGAGAAAGCATACGACGATGACGTCACGGTGATGACAGAATGATTTCGTTGTTGTTTTTTCTACAAGTATTCAACTAAACCGAGCTGTGCTATTTGCTATTGTTTCATTTCTTTTTTTAGCGAACTGTCATTCAGTGTCGTGTGTGCATATGTCACTGTTTCAAGTCCAATATTTAGCTCTTTCCTCATTTTCGCCAAAGGGCAATCGCAGAGGGAGTTTGGCAATAAACCAGAGGCGTCGTCAGTTGAAAAATAAAAAAGACAAAAAATTGCAATTTGCCTATGCAGATAGCTGCAAATTTCGGAATTTTGCTTTTAATTTTAATTCTGTTTTTAAATGTTTAAAAAATAGGAGAACTTTTTGCCCAAAATTTATTATTTTTTGGAAGAAAATTTTTTGGCAAGCTAAAATTTAGAACATGGACGCTACCACTTATCTTCGCTAGTCTATAGACATGTCCAGAGAAAAATAACCTTCCGCTGGCATGACATTTTTCCTAACAAAGGTGGTAGATTTTTAACCAAATCATGTAAAGTTAATATATTTGTTTTTCTGCAGTAATTTGTGTGTGATGATAATTATATACGCTGTAAATGTTAATGTTATGTACGCTGTGAAATGAAAAACTGAACGGTTTTTGATGGCAAGTTGTGTCAGGAATATTTGTACCAAAAATTACTAAAATCTGATAATTGGTTGTCAAGTTACAGTTAAAAATGTCGGGGATGTTTTTAGACACATTGTGCATTGCAACTTTTTTGCAGTTTGCCAAACTTATAATACGTCGTCGTCCATTGGCTGTTTTTACTCGCAATTTGTTTTGCAATTTAGTGGCTTAACCAATGTGAAAAATTTGAACAAAACTAGTGTCCCCTCACGACTCCCCAAACATATGCCACATGCCACATTTCTAAAGTTGTGTGAATACGACGATACGTTTTAGGTAATTTTTAGTTTGGAATATCAGCATATCACCTGAAAGCGCCTATTGAACAATCAAACCGTGATGCAGCATGCAGCCATATCACCGCTCCAATCAGCCACAATAGGCCATCATTCCATTTCATTTTTCATTTCCGTATCATCGTCAACATCTTAGCTTGCTAAACGTACAACTGTTTTCCTGAAAATTTTTCTTACGCCATGTAACGTGTGCAGATAATTATTTATTTGAAAGACGTCGAACGTGTGTGCGTGTGTGCATGTGTGCATGCATTATATATGTGTTATGAAAATTATAACTGCATATGTGTGCAATTAAAATAATGTTAAACGGCTTCTAGCATTCAGTTGCACAAAACATAAATCTTTCGACTACAATATAGCGCCAGGAAAATTTTAGTAAAGATATTCTTAAGCGTATATTACTCTAAAGTTGTTCGCTGTTTTCTCCGCAACCGTTTGAAATTTTAATTTAAAATTTTGCGACTTTATTTACTTAAATCTTCTACATTTAACTGCCAAGTAAAATGTGATTTCGTTGAAAAACGACGAAGTTATCGACTTTTTAACATGACCGCCAACCGATTTTTCAGCATTAAAAATGTTAAAGCTAAAACACCAACTCGTTGAAATAACACAGTTAACTAAATGTAAAAAAATTAGCAAGTAAAGCTGTGAAATTTTAAATTAAAATTTTAACCTAAACGGTTGCTAAGAAAATAGCGAAAAACTTCAGGGGGCTACTTTTTTGGCCTCACCCTGTACATATAGCGAACGAGACGATCTGCATGAAACTGAGTTGAACTGTCAATTCGCACGTAGGCTGCAGTCCGTTCAAAGCAACTGAAATGAACTGAAATTAGGTCTACTTAATTTCTTTCGCTTTGTGGAAGCCTTCATGCAATATACGTCAAAATGACTGCGGCATTGACACATTGCGCGGTTTTTCTTTCGACTGCACGGCTTTTTTCTACTATAGGCTACACGACAACTTTTTTTCTACGATAGCGTGAGAATTCTCTACAGGCCACGACTTTGCCTCGGGGTGAGTGACTGTGTATAGAGTACAGCGAAAGAACGAAACTGTCTCTGAAAATAGCCGGCCGGTCGGTCCCCGCTGCAAATGGACGCTACAAATTAGCGAAGACGCTTTGCGCGGATGAGCAGGCACAAATGCACCCAGAATGCACCGCGTCGCTTCCGGTAGGCCTGTGTACCGCCGCGCGAAGACGGAAGCCGACACAATTACCGCATGCGTGGTACCGAGGTGTCTTTGAACGTTGTTTCGCGACAAATGGCGCTCCATAACCGTCAAATGGACCAATCGCGACCGCATCGGAAGGAAGACACGCCCGAATGCCGGTCGGTCGGCGTAATCTGCCATAACTCGCAGGCAGCGACAATACGCGTATGCCGCAAGGCCGACGCCTTTGTAGAGCGACGACTTGAAAGCGATGAGGACGAGAAACGCCGCGTCTTTTACAGCAGCGTGAAAAGTTTTCTAGCGGTCGAAAATTCGCCGATGTTCTCTCTGACCCTCAGTCAGTAATAGACAAAGATGGCTGAAAGCAAAGCAGAACTTAATCCATGCCGGAATCTCAAAACCATTTTTGCTGTTTTCGAGTTTTGACTCATATCGCCCTTACTGTTGAAGTTTTTTTTGCTCTGATATATTATAACGGCGTTGACACATCAACGCCCGGGCAGTATTTGAACAGTTCAATTCCCGGGATGATTCGCATAAACTGAACCGTAGAGGACCGAACTAACATTCGGTGCATTTCGTTAATTGGTTTCGGCCGCTAGCGCCGGAGCACCCTGGTGACACTATAGGCCTACTAATAACCGAGAACGTTAATTAATCAATCAGGAATTTTTCAAGTGGCCGATATATACGTGAAGAACAAAAACTACTGCGACCGAAAACCTCATGAGTTTGAGTTCGTCCGTTTGACTGCCGGTCGGGTGACTTTGGTTACTACTTGGGTGGGCGATTCTGCGATTGAGAGACTGTCTGTATTCTGCAGACAGGTAAGAGGTAAACTGTCTCGGTATGCATTTATAACCGACCATCAAGGTCAACTCAGCCTTTCATCTGTCTGCGGTAAGTAAATCAAGCGCCGGCGGGACACCGTGTCGAGTGGCAGGCAACAATATGTGATCCAATATGACAAAATGACGCTCCGTATATATATCTCTGAGGTTGTTGCGACGAATGACTATACATAGGCTTACACAGTCTTTGACCATTTTTAGCCTTCAAAATTTGTCATTTAGGTATTCATTCGATAGTGGCTGCACGTTTCTCAATTATCAGAAGACAGATTCCAATGTTTGCCTATGACGATCGGAATTTGCTCACGAAAAACAGGGGGACGCCCCTCCCAAATGTCACGGAAAAGCAGTGTTTGAATTGCTTGGGGAGGGTTGGGGGGTTGAATTACCCGACTGTTTCGGAACCCCCCCTAACACACTGTCAAATTACTGGGGTCAGCTATATACTATATAATTAATTACCATTTACATCACAATTTTGGCCAGGCTTCGACCGCCAACAAGTTCAACTCCAGCTAATTTTTCTCAATTCAAACACTGCGGAAAATGGAGCTTATTCCCTCCTCCCCGGTAGAAGCTGGCCCTCCGTCCATTTCTCTTTCTCCCCCTCGCTTCTGGGCGAATTCAGCGTTTGCAACCGTCATCATCATCACATCATCATCGTGCTCTCAGCGGCTTATCATTCATCGACGAGTGACGAGTGGTCGTGCCTGTTGACGGGTTGGCCCGACGACGCAGAAGAGCAATTTCGGCCGATTGCCGACGACCGACGTCGAATTAGCTGCCGTTGTCGCCGTGCTGCGAAAAATCATCGCGATGACGACCGCATTAGCACGATTGCCGCTTTGCTCGGCGACCTCCCGAAACGACCGAAATGGCCGCGGCGCAAACGGCGCCACGCAGTTTCGCCGGCGATTACTCGGAACAATTTGTATATGCGCCGACGCCCGACTGTCCGATGTACGCTCGAGAGCGGATGCTGCATATAATGTAGAAAAATTCGAACTAATTGGTACGTTAACTGCGCTCTGGGGCGCCAAATCAAAAAAAAAACTACGAATATTGTCATAATAAATGTTCCGCTGTGAGATATAAGTTAGCTTTTTAGTATGCACTTGTGTGTATTATAATTTTCTTCGTTTTGTCTTTAAACTGCAAAACAGTGCTGCCGTAAGACGATGTTTTAACGTGAGTACAGAGCGACCTAACTGAACTGTCATGGTTTAGTTTTTGACGAACTGATCAGTAAAGACAATACGCAAGCAGTAATGCATTACAGTAGGCATCGTCTAACAGCGTCGGTGACTACTTGACTACGCGCACATACGCGTCGACCGATGACCAATAGGCTCGCCTGCTCGCCCATTGATCAGTTCGTTAAAAAACTAAACCACGTCAATTTAGTACAGTTACGTCGCTCCATACGCGCCTTTACCTGTAACTTCACTGACCCGAAGCGTCATGAAGCTTACCGGACACTTCGGACTTAAGACAGTTCGGACCTAAGATACTTCGGACCTAAGTGTCTCAGACATTTATAGTGGTCTAATGGTTTTTTGACTTGACCTTTTCGTTCCTCTTTTTCCTTCCCCTTTCCCTTTCCCTTCCCTTACCTTTACCCTCTCTTCCCCCTTCCTTCACCCTCCTTCTTCCCCCTTTTCTTCTTTTTTTGCTTTCACTTTATTTTTCCCTTCCCTTCCGCCTTTCCTTTTTCTTTTTCCCTACTTCCTTCTTTCTTTTCGTGTCCACGTTCGTGCGTCCAAAATTTGAGACGCCATATCTCCATAACGGTGCCAGATAGACGCATGGTCACAATGGACCACCCATAGGAAGTCGACCACCGCGAGTCGAATGGTCACGTGGCCGATGACGTCACGTGATCCCGAAAAGGTCAAGGTCGTGACCTCATTATCTTTGAGGCGCTATATCTCCACAACGGTGCGAGATAGACACATGGTGACGATGGACCGTTTATAGTAAAGCGCTGGCGACAAATCAAATGGTCACGTGACTGACAATATTTATTGTTCAGTCATGATAATAGCGAAGGATGACAGTAACATTGCTGCTGTGCAATTTAAAATTACTTTTTGATTTCTTTTACCAGTTTAAACAGCTCACTGCTTATTTTTATACGGACATATATTGTAAACTATCGAAGTGCATTGGACAGACTCCGTGTTCGTATGAACATTATCTTGTCTACTAGACTTTCTGTTAATTCACTAGAATTTCTCTCAAATACAAGGTAAAGGCGAAAAGGGGGACAGAAAATTTGCATTCCGGATTCTGATGCGTCACAAACAGCCCATTAGGCTTATATGTCTACGGTCGCGGCACGATTTCTGTGAGGCGACAGGTTAGAACCCGACCCGATCCATAGCGACTATAAACACTCGATATACAGAAGCACTTGTCGCATAGATCCAGGCTGCCTACCACAATGTGCGCCCGCGATGAACAATGATGACGTCAAGACCGACATAGTCAACAAATACGTTGGTCTGTCACGTGCTCAACTGGCGCGAACATAATCGGCAGACGTGCGGCTTATATATTTCGATGAATATTAATGAGCTTTGTCCGGCTGCGGTCTTGTTACCGATGCTGAAGTGGACTTCTTCAAAACCGCTTACTTTCGCAGTCGGCTGATGAAAAATGCAACGAGAGATTGACTGTTCGACCATTCGACCACGCATCGCGCCTACTTGAAACAGTCTGCATCCATTTCAGTCTCTGCCTTCTCTTCTATCGGTCTTTCTCTGGCGCTCGGCGCACGCGCCTGCGATTGGACAATGGACGACCGCACTGAATGCCGGGAAGCCAGGTGCTCGAGCAACATGGTAGCGGGTGGCTTGTCGTCGGCGCCTCTCTGTCAACAAGTCCTAATGCCGGTGTCATCCGTACGACCGTAGGCCTACGTGTCGTGTACGGATCGAAAAATTTCGCTCTGCTGACCAGCCGGAGTTCCTTTGGAATAGACGTGCTGATGCCTGCAGTATCAAGAGTTACCTACTTGAAACATAGGCTTACAAAATAAAAAAACAATACTTTACCGAGTTCCCAAACAGGCAGGTGTTTTCTTGGATATTTGACTACTCTAATTGGCTTCAAGTCGAAAACATGATAGTATAATAGGTTACTCACGGCGCGCCCGTGGCTGGGATACGCCGGAATATCTATACTGGCACTGGCGACATTTTCTGGTTTGTATCGGAAATTTAGGCTTATGTTTAAACTATGCATCTACAAAAATGTTCTATTCGAAAGATATTTTCTTTTTGAGTAGATACGCAACCTTACGTGTGAGAAAGTTTTTCTACTTTACACGCAGTCAACCTGATGAAGCGCAAGTTAAGTTGTTTTTAACTTCAGTGAAACGCAAAAACTCGCTGACGCTGTTTAAAAAGCTGGCCGCGACGGTGAGTTATCGATACTCGTCATTCAGTCTGATGATCGTTAGCGAATCCTTGCGAATACTGCGGATCCGAGTCCACGTCCACGCACCTCGCACGCAGCTAAGCGCTAATAGAATTGGTTCGTTGCTCGTCGCTTAATATCCGAGAGCGCGTCCTTGCGTCAGTCCGGTCATCAGCAGAGCGACGACATATGGCAGTCAGACTTTGACAGCGTGGTCAATGGCTGTGAAAACATCCGCGCACATCGCTGCCCAACGATACGTCCACGATGACGTTATGTTAAGTGATTAACTTGCCATCTCCACGCCGCGTGGAACAGGCCATACCGAGCAGTGTACTCTTCATTGTGTTAAATATAGCAGCATCACGTCGAAATTCTGTTAGCCAGTTCTACTGTAACCACGGCTTTCAAAAAATTATGTGCCTTCAATTGCAGCCTGGCAGTGAAAATAGGAACGGGAAACATTTTTCAATTATTTTTTTTACAATTTTTATTTTATGGCATTTTGTGACTATTGCACAACATCTTATAATCCAAGCCCCCCTCCCTCAATTTCTCCTCAATAAAAGTGCAACGTTAAAGTATAAAACAAGCACGTGAACAGAAAAGTCACAGGAACAAGACTTGCTCTGCTTAACGACTATATATACTCATAAATCCAATGGTACAAATAGGGCCTTTAACTTGCAGGCCATCTGCATTGCATTTCTAACCCCAACGTCGGCATTTTAATCCAGCAATTATTGTCCGCTAAAGATCCAGGTTGTCTGTGCGGACGGTCATAAGACGTACGTGAGCTTTTTTATCGTGTCGTAACAGTCTGCCAGTGAAGTGTAGGCCCTACACGTGAGAGTCTAAACTGTAGAAATGAGTTGAGTTGAGTGCAACGACGGAGTCTTTAGTATTATATAGGAATGTTCGACCTGTGATCGTGGCGGCAACGGGGCAACGAGAGCTGAGGCCTAAAGTACACTATTTCGACTTGTAAACTTGTTGTACGGCAAGTGGTACAACATTCTTTGTCTCATTTTTTATGTGTCAAGATTGCGGATTTGATGATAGCTTACGATTTGCTCTCATGAAAGGTTGTTGTAGGCCTACAACTTGTTAAACAACAAATCCAGAGTGATTCGAAGTATGAGTTTAAATTATTGTCCGCTGCTGCAAGTTCTGTAGACCACGCTGGTTGGTGCGATTTTGATAGTCAGTAATTTTTAAAATGTTTCAATGTTTGAAATCGTCCACAAACCGCTTTCCGACATCGGCTGCGTTTCGCAAACGGACGTCGGCTCATTACAATACCACACTGTTGACTCAACACGTATGGCCGTCGGGTTTTTGCAGTTGCTGGTCCGACGGTCTGGAACTCACTGCCAGATGAAGTCAAATCAGATATCACCGGCGTGTGACGTCGTCAGCTTCAAACAGTTCTTTAAACATGTTTGCTGCAATTCTTAGTTATTAATGCAACTGCATAGCGCACTAGAGGCTTAGTTAAACATACGCGCCATGATATAACGTTTTATTTACTTACTTACTAATTAACTTGTACTTAGCACAGTGTTTGAATTGCCAGAGGGTTGGAGGGTTGAATCCCGGCCCCAACTGTTTTCTCAACTCTTCGAACACATTGTTAAGTTATGTACTGGGGGGTCGGCTAAATACCAGAACTATACAGTACATAAGATTTACATCACAGTTTTGATCGGCCTCTTACAGTCGAAAAATTCAATTTTCAGCTAATTTTTCACAATTTAAACGCTGCTTTAGAAAGTGGAGTATGGGCATAAAAGCCTGATCGCGATCACTGAGTAGTCAGTCGTCACGGTGGAGAGAGACTTTTCGACAAGCGAGCTGGAGCGCTGGTACTGCAGTGGCGCGACTGAAGAACGAAGGAATAGAGACATCGGTGCGACTACGACCGAGTAGCACTTGACGCTGCTAGCGCGCACTGCAGGGCTATTGATCGGACTGAGCGACGTTCGATCCAACTAACCGCCGGACGGGACACTTGAGTCACCACGCTCTGCTGATCACGTACCGGTTACTGCAAGGCATCGCCGACTAATTGAACCTCATTACAACTCGACGATGCTGCAGAATGCCGCATGCGGTGCTGGCTAAACGCCGAAGAAAAGGCGCTTAAAAAGACGACGACGTCATGTTAAAGACAAAATTCCATTACCTCGAATTGTTCCGGATTTTTGTACAAGATCAACAAACTCTAAAACAAATTGAAAGTCTATAGTAGTACTAAATAACTCAGCCTTCCATCCTTCAGTGGCAAATAAGTCGAGTATCGGCCTGTTTGGTTAGAGTTAAGGCACCTATGTCGCGTGGCAGCTAACACCGTGTGAAACCTTTTGGCAGGTGACGCTCCGTAGTTCTGTAATAGGTTTTCTATTAAGAACTATGCATTAACTTTACCTTTTACCTTTTTCAGTAAAAAGGATTAAAAATTGGAATTTAAAAAACAATGTCGGTTTATTAAGCAAGAACTTTACTTAGATTTGTTGTGGTGGATCAGTAATGTTGGACAACGAACTATTGATGGGTTAAAACACGTTACATGTAAAAAGAATAAGTTTCATCTCTTGTGTCAACACTTTAAAGCTTAAAATATTTTGACTCAGTAATATTTTGCCCATAGCTTGTTGTTGGACAAATCTACAGCAAATCCGAGTAATGGAGTTTCGGCTTGATTGAAGCTCATTACGATAACTAGAATGCAGCGGATATAAACGCCGACGAAAAGACGTTTTAAAAGACGGACGACGAAAATAGTCGGAGCAGTGCCGTCTAGCGAGCTAAATGTGCACGAACAAGAAAAAGTTAGGCTTTCTAAAATTGACAGTTTCCGTTAATTCTTTAGCATTAAAGTATAGAAACTTTAATACAATGGCGTTTCAACTTGTAGTTTTAATTTTTTTTTATCAATAGGCTACTTTACGAGATTTGTTAGATATTTTTGTTATGACTTTTGCGTTTTAACTCATATACGTCGCTTTAAATTTGACTTTTCCATTGATCATGAATTAAAAAATTTAAAAAATGGCCTGGTTAGGGGCCTACCTGTAAAGAAGTAAGTAGGCCGTACTTTAGCTAAATTTCATTTAGTTTGCAGTTTTGTGTGTATCCCGTTGTAACAAAATATTTTAGCGCTTATTTTCTTTTTACACTTATTTATTATCCTTGGTGCATGGTAAATAAAACTTTGCCAAAATTCATAAACGCAGTCGGCGCAGACACATTGTTTACGTTTCGGCTTATTTTCCGCTTGCGCATATACTGTAGGACCAATAGTTTTTACGCGCGCGAGAGCTAACATAAATTACATAGCGCGTATTAGCTATGGTAATTCTGTCTTGGTGTCTGTCACAACCCGATACCGATCGGAGCCCAGGTAAAATAGAAAATTCCGGTTTTTACTATATGATAGCTTAGAGTCTCTAGTATTTTGCGACAAAATTTCATGCCACTGGGTGAAGTGGGTCCTCACGAATGAGGGGGAGAAAGAGGGGCACCCCCTTAAAAAGCGTTATTTCACCGTTATTGGCTCTTCTAACGTGAAAATGGTTGCAGATGGGCACAGACATGCTGATTATCATAACAAGCACTGGCAACGAGCTTCTTAGAATTGTTAACATTGGTAACCTTGAATGACCTTGAACCCTTGAAATAGGAGATTTTAGTGAATTTTTCGCGATTTCAGGCTGCGACACGCACTTCAAGAGTGAATTGCGCCAAGATGGCTGGAGATAGACCAAGACAACCTGCACATGAAATTTTCAGCATTGAATGTAGATTTTAGAATTTAAGTCCGGACTCTCTCGGTTCAAGGAGGCCTGCGCACGTGGGTGTCAAATAGGGGTTTCCCTCTTAAAAAGTGGTTATTTATCCGCAGCTGGCTTGTCTAACGTGAAAATGGTTGCAGATAGGCACAGACATGCTGCTTAGCATAACAAGCACTGGCGACGGGCTTCTTAGGATTGTCAACATTGATGACCTTGATTGATCTTGAACCCTAAAAATAAGGGGTTTTTAGTGATTTTTGGTGATTTTTGGCTGCTAAAGAGTGAATTGCGACGAAATGGATGGAGATAGACCAAAATTACCTGCGAACAGGAACTGCTATGAGCTCTCGCGCGTCTCATGAGCATTAGGTCAGATTTTTTGTTCTCTGCACGGACAACTATGAAAGCGTTGAAAATGCAGGACTTGACATTGCAGGACCTGACATTGACGGACCTCCTTCTTCCTCATCCTGCACTGTTGGCCAGGCAGCGAAGTGATGCTCAGCTTTGCAGTATCAGGTCGTAGGCCCCCCTCTGCAGAATTTTTAAATGTGGAAAGTCTGAAGTAATTATGAAATAAATAGGCCTACAACTAAAACGAAAGTTTGATATTGATTATTCTTACACCAAACGAACACAAAAGTTTGAATATATAAGTATATTTAATTTAGATGCTTATTGAATGACAAGGCATATGCCAATTTTTACAAGTGCTTAGTGAACGAGAAGGCAGTTGTCCCGGGTGCCTCAACATAAGTAAGTAAGAAAAGTAACGTGAATTTGTGTAGCGAATAACGTTTAAAACATCTGATATGCTCACATAGCCATGGTCCTGATTATAATTTGTTCAACAATGTAGCAACACAGTTTGGTTTACCATTGTCAGGTTCTGCAATGTCAGGTCCGTTATTGTCTGGTCCGTCAATGTCAGGTCCTGCATTTTCAGGCGACCCTTGAGTATTGACACGGCGTGACGGTTGTTCGCTAGCCGCCGATGACGCTCTCTTGTATATATTGTATAGGCCAAAAATGTAACCTATTGCCCTGTCTATATCTTCGCCAAATATTGACTTTTTTTCAAGTTTTTTTCAAGGTAGTGTAACGACACATAGGTTTGGTGTGCATGCCACTGAGTAGCAAATTTCTTACGGAGTCTACTGATGAAAAAGATTGTGAAAATTGATCAATATTTAGCGAAGATATAGACAAAGTACAATTTTGGCCCACCCGGTAGACGCCTCTCTACAGTATCTCGCCCGTCGGTTGTTTGGTCGTTCAGTCGTCGTTTGTGTGTTTTTGCTTGTCGACCGGGCGGGCTGGCGGGACGGAACGGAAGCGTGCGTGCCAATTAGTGGTCGACTTTGTATGGGGACACGGTGGTGCTCGAAACGCCCCGCTGTGATCACGGCTTGTATGGGACACCCGGGGTAGGTCTATGTCTGCCCCGCCTCTATACACGGCGGCCGCCGGCTTCATTTATTGTGTTGGCTCTATACAGCCACCCTGCACCCGTCCATTAAGGCTCTTTATAGTTGTATTTTGACCAGCAGCCTTCTTGAACTTATCGACTGTTTCCAGCCCGAGCATAGATCCTCTAGAAACAAACCTCTCTAATGACAAAGATGGACAAACCCCGTTTAGAACAACTTCTTTAAGCAGCAACCCAGGCCACCTCAGCTTGGCCATCCCTCCGCGGGTGTGCAAGATGATTACTTAAGATCGTTATGGCCACCGCTATGAAAGAAACTGCGAGTTCCGCTTAACAGCTGCTCCCCATATATATATATATATAGTCTCGTCGGAAGGGGGGGGGGAAGTTACGACGTAGGAGAGGTTATGTCCGAAGGGGGTCCGATCACTTCTTTGACTGGAATATCGGCGACGCATTTCAAGTCACCCGTAAATACGGCTGACGACGTTTACGTCGATAATTTTTCTGCGCGCACGGCCTTTTCTTCCGGCGGTTTTTCGCTATAGATTGTCCCATGCACTGCAGTAAATTGGTCTCCGAATACATTGGCTTCTCTGCAGTCGCCGCTGCTCATGTCTGTATGAACAATCTGCCTTGCCATACCTAGTCATTGCCAGCCAAACCAATTTGGCAATATGCGAAATGGCTTTCTTTTCATTCGCCAAGTGGCAACATCATAGTTTGACCAAATTTGACCCGAATCTCTCCTTGGAGAGTTAGATATATCATCTAACACAGTATGTCATCGGACTCACAAATGTATCCGGGAAATGGCATCTAAATCCAAGGTGCACGAATGTAACAGACAGACGACAGACAGACTACGCTACGAATAATTGTGTAGGAATAGGCGAAATCGATTGTGCTGTAAGAAGCGATTCTGCCTATAAAATCCGAAAGTAATTGCTATAGTGATGCCTATGTACATGAGTCAGACTCGTGGCCAGAATCTCAAAAGTGGCAGCTGACCGCATTCCAAGAACACGAATGGTGCTGCAACAAATTATGCAGCCATCCGTTGTCTCGACCCAGGATGCAGACAGCTAACACCAAATCGCCAATCCGTGCACACCGTTTAGCTGCTAGCCATTTCTCAGTCCCGCTGAAGGTAGAAAGCTGAGTTAGCTCAAGAAATGTCAGCTACAAGAAACGTAGGCTACAACAAACTGTCAACTGGTTAATGTGTGTTTGTGATTTTAAACGTTTTTCCCTGATGCTTAGAGAATCCAAGCATCCATTATTTACAAAGTGTATACTTTGTGGAAACATTTTTATTGTGCCTTACATGAACTACAAACTCGAACATTTCCTGCAGAGCCTTGTCATTTGAGAATCGTTATAACGAGTGAATTAGCGACGGATGAACGGCAGGCATCGAGGCGAACAAACTGTTTGTGGGTGGGCTTGTATAGATTACTCACGGCGCGCCTGTAGCTAGGCATTTCGTACACGGATACGCTGGCATCCCCACCAGGAATGAGATTGCGTCACTGAGAACGATAAATCAAGCGAAAGCGAGGGGCGCGTCCCTCCGGACTCGTTAGCAGTTACCATGTTTCCGTAGGCGTAAAGTTCGGACGAGCGGACTTATGAAATTTCATCCGTTGTTACAGCTCCTCCGCCGCGCCATTAAAAGCAGAGGAGGATTTGGGCATGGGCATGATCAGCGAAATTCGGTCAGCAACGCAACACTTTCTGTACTGTGATTGTCTTTTTATGGCGTGTCGCGAAGTTAAAAGTTCACTTTGTGTAGCATGACATTTTCTGGAAGGGCATGGAGGCTCTGTAGTGTATTGCGAAATCTAAAAATTATAGGGTGTTTACACGATCCAGCAAACGTCCAGCATTAAAGATTAAAGATCCGAATATAGCTCTTAATGAGCGAACCCATCTCAGAGCTACGGAGCGTCACATGTCATTTTAGACTTACATGGTTACCTGCCAGTGTTACCTGCCACCCGACAGAGGTGAACGCGCCCCGCTTTAACCCCAGCCAGATAGGCCGGTACTCGATTTACCTACCCCGGAGGGATGGAAGGCTGAGTTGACCTAGGCGGTTGGTTACGTCCCAAGATGGTTTACCTGCCCACAGGCAGTCACCCATAGCAGTATTAACCGGGCCCGGCGTACAGTAACTTCGCTGATCGGATCAGACCCGTTATCACTACACCACGCCTACCGCCTACCTACGTGCATTAGCACGTGTATTTTGAATACATTTGCTGGAAGTTTGCTGGACGTTTGCTGGATCGTGTAAACACCCCATTACGGTTCTCCATCATTGGTTGCGTCCGTTGCGTTAAATAGAAAAAGGTTTCGCAAACGGATTTTTCGCGGATTTTTCACACCGCCAACTGTCGACAGTGGAAAGGTGTCTGCGGGCTGCGGCGGCGTGACTGAGCAGTGACGCACGACATCTGTCGGCGAACGTGCGCACCGCCGTGTGACGACGACACCTGCAACACGTCGACGCGACAACCATTAAACGAGCCGTCAGCATCGAACCAGCAGAATCAAGTCTCCCACACTAAACTAAACAGCATTTCTACGCCATTAGTGACACCTTGACAGAGCGATTGCAAGAGAAATGTCGACCGTCACATGCATAGAGGCGTCAAGAACTTTTTCCGAAACGAGATGTCATGGCGCTGCGATGTGTCCTTGCTAGCTTCGATTGTGATTTAAAAATCGTAGCTCACTAAAATATTAGAGAAAGAAATAGAAAAACCGAAACTTAACTCAATTCTAATTAACGCTATAATTAGCTTAATTAGACTTGCGAATAAAAATGAAACAATCCATCAAATGCTTTCTACGAACAATTTTTAATGATGATTATTCATTAAAAGTTTCTAATGAAAGTTTTTTAAGCTGAAAAGTGTTGAGGTCACCACATTGTAATTTAAAAAGGTTTAATTTAATCCACAATCCTGGTCATCTGCAAGTGTGCGATACGTTTTGGTCAACTGAGCGAAAAACAGGCTTCCAATGTCGCAGCACACGCAGTTTATTTCTTACGGCTTACAACCTGAACTTACGCTATGAATATTCACTGTTGTCATACTGTTAGCAGAACTTTCTAGAACTATTTTCTAAAATTTTCGCCCCAAAATTTTTTAAAATAAAACTTTCGAAAGTATGAGATATGAATTAAGTTCTGACTGTTCGTTTGCTATCGTACCTCGGTATCAAATTGTTTTCGGACAGGACTCCGCCGAAATCGCACGAACGTTTTATCCCCTCAGACTACAGAAGATCGATAAGAGATTAATTAGCGTCTACTTGGAGTGCACCAGGTAAATAAGGTAAACCGGTTCCGGCATCGCGCTTTTAATTAACGATGCGTGCGACCTATAACGAACTAGCAAACGATAAATGACGGAAACGTCAGCGGAAGATCGTCGCTTATTGCGCACGCGGCATGTTAAATGTCGCCGCGCTGTCTTCCTTCCTTCCTGAGACTTCTGGAAATCTTCACATTTCATCATCATCATCATAATCACCAGCAGTTGTAAATAAATAAGTTCTATGAAAAAATAGGCCGTACAAGAAACCTACAAGCGTTGTTCATCAAGTTTGGCCTTATTTGCATAAATTAGCATAATCATCACCATCATCATCGTCATCATCAGCTGCAGCAGCAGCAACTGCAAAAGTATATACCCGCATCACAGCACGGCATCTGTGATGGTATTGTACCAAGTCGCCGATCACGTTATGTTCCACGTTTGTAATGCACAATTGCAAAAGCATCGTACTGTCATAGCAAATCGACCGCACCGAGCGATGCTTTTTCTTATGTCTACGATTGTGCTTCCGTTTAGCTAATAATAAACAGGTATAACTGAATCGAACGGCAGGCGACGTTCTCGCACAAATAACGATGTCGATGCAGTGCCAACATAATATGCGGCCGTCCGAGTTATTTTCATGAGCTTTTGACGTTCGATTACAAACTGATCTTTAACGCTTTAAATTTAAAATTGGCACGCGCCGGTTTTGGCTGTTTTGGAGAACGTCTACGCCATTTTTGATTAGTTCTGAGTCGTTGATTTTTCAAGTCAACAGGCCGAAGTGGTACAACAGAGAAAAACTGACGGACGGATGGACGGACGAACGAACTGGCAAGATGTTAAATGCGGCTCATCAAATACCGCCTATCGGCAGCATAAAACACTATAGGCTAAACAGTAACAGCGATGTCTGTGTTACTGCCATGTTTAGCAGTCTGTAAATTTTAATAATATTCATTTACGTGTTTCGTTTTTATCGTTCTTCGGTAATAGCATGATAATACTGCGCGTATTCTGAGTTCCGACTGAGCAATTATGATGGTGCGTAAAAATAAGACAGTAAATTCCAACTGTGACACATAGACCTAATCACGGATGTTGCGTGTCCGGATGCAGGCAAATAAATGGATGCTGCAAACAGCACGGCTCACGCTTATAACGACTGCATTAAAGCCTGCTAATCCGCTCCGTCTATTGACGCGAGAACACGTATACGTATATAGGCAAAAGCGCGCTGATACAATAGCGAACGACGCTCGATTGGTGGCGCAATAGATAAGCTGTGGATCATTGAAATGAGATTGTTCGGTCTGTAGTGAGGTCACACTCCACTTCTTGGATTTGCCGCGGAATTGTTAGACGATAAGTCGTACAGCATCTTGTAGGCTGCAGCATGTTGTTGTGGTCTTGTGGACCACGTCACAGACGCGCTTGTCTGCCTCCATCGGCTGCGCGTGCCGAAGCGAGTCCAGTACAACATCGCCGTTCCGGTCTACAAAGTCCTGCACGGACTCGCGCCGACATACCTTGGTTCACTCAACTACGTCGCCTACCTACCTGGCCGCCGACCGCTCCGTTATTTCGTGACAAAATTTTATGCCACTCGGTGAAAGGGGTTTTCTCGAACAAAGTGGAGAAAGAGAGGCACCCCCTCTAAAAGACGTTATTTTACCGCTGTTAGCTTGTTAGTGGCGTGTCGTAGCGGTACCGCGTTATGTCCGATCAATGAAGTTGCTCTACGCTGGGCCGGGTTAGTACTTGGATGGATAACTGCCTGCTGCCTGCGGGCAGGTAAACCATCTCCGTATGTAACCAGGCGCCTAGTTCAACTCAGCCTTCCATCCCTCCGGAGTAGGTAAATCGAGTACCGGTCTATCTGACTGGGCGCGTTCACCTGTGTCGGGTGGCGGGTAACACTGTGCGATCCCATATGGCGGGTGACGCTCCGTAGCTTTGAGATAAATTTAGTATAAAGAGCTATATAACATTTAACTATGAACCATTTAACCAAGTATAGATGGAGTTTGAGCTGATATACGCGAGTCGAGTCTAGTCGTGTGTTGATCGGTATATGACAATGTCTCATGTCGTCCGTTCGTCGGCTCAGTCTAAACGTTGATAATTGCTGCTCTCTGCTGCTCGCACGCACGCACAGCATGCTGGGATTGCTGGCATCGCCCCGTCTTTTTGCTGCACGATTCTGCTGCCCTCTGTCGCAGAGCAAGCTCTCGAAGCCCGGCCAGTCCGACATGCTCTGCGTGACGTCCGTTTTAATTGGCGGTTAGCGCTCCGGGAACCTGTTCTTGCGACAGCAGTCGTCTAACAATAGGGAAAGAAACTAGACAATAAGGCCTAATATTTATTCTGCCAGAAAAGCGGGCATTTCAAAAACTCGAAACGCACAAATTAAAACTTTCTCCTGGTCTTAGTTATTGGTTCAAGACTGATTTAAACCCTGTGACTTGAAAGTAAGTGTACTTACTATAAAGCCTACTGATTTTTGTATTCCAACTAGCCTAGTCGTTTTGTTGTCATCAACGGACAAGTGTCGAGTAATTTTCAACGTTCTATTGTATCGTTGTTTCTCGCCGCATGCTGAGATTGTGCATTACGGAAAAAATCACGAACATTATGTCTCGTCGAACCCGTAAACTCGAACTCTCGTTACCGAGACTAAGTTGACTGGACGAAGCCTACGTCTCTAGCTGCGTTTTGGATGACTAAACAAGAACATGTTTGGTGTCAAATTAAATACAGGGGGGCAAAAAAGTAAGCTATTGCACTTTATCCATATCTTCACCAAATATTGATCAATTTTTGCAATTTTTTTCACTAGTGGACTCTAAAAAAATTGCTGCTTGGGGACATGCACACCACACTTATGTCGCTACACTACCTTGTAAAATATAAATATCTAAAACGTACAATATTTACAGATGGACAGAAGATTACTTTTTAATTGGCGAACCCTAGAGTCTATGCTGGAGCAAAAAAAAACAAATTTACTATTATATTGCCTCAATAAAGCAAAACTAAACTCTTTCGAATTTTTCGTTTGCTGTGCCGTTAGCAGAAATTAAAAATATTAGCTAAAAGTATTAAAACTATTAAAAGTATTATTATCATTAGCATATTTATAATATATTTATCTATGGTACACTGAATTTGTTTATGGTTGTTCGGCCATCCAAAACGCAGCTACTGCCGAACCCGAAGAGTTTCCCATGTCTGTTCCCGGCTGTTAGTAGTGTGACGGTCGACACAATAACCCGTCAAACACGCCGGTTTGCACGCCACCTTGCAGACTCCAGCTGCGCAGACGCGCTAGCTCGCTGCCGAACGTCCCCAGTTCTTCCACGGCGCTTGCAACGCCCGTTAGCGCCCCCGTTTTGACCCCAGGCATCAATCGTCGCATCCCGGAGAGTTCTCTCAATCCCTGTCCCCGTACCGTGGTGTTACGTTGGGGGACTTGGGAGGGAAGTTTATCCAACAGCGACACAGACTGCATTTGTACGTTGTATTCAACGAATTGTTTTTTTTTTCTGTTTTTTTTTTGAATTTCTGCATGTATGATGTGTTCTGTCATGTTTAATGAATAATTCTATAAATAATATTTTTGGACTGCGATTTTCAGCCAACTGGTTGAGTGCAGTGTCTGAATCAAACGTTGACAAAATGTAGGAAAAAGCATCCGACTTTTCCAACGTCGACCACAGCCTTCGTGTTTAAAGAATGTTGCCGGCGACTTGAACCAATTACGCGTGAAAGATGCTCGAATCGGGAAGAACAACAACGGACGAAAAATGGCACAGAACAGAGTTTAAAACAAAACTTTAAACGTAAACGCTCAGCGCTTAGTCTCCGTTCTCTGTTAGTAATTATTATCAGTAGACCTCAGTAACATATTTCATCTAGCGTTTTATGTTGCGATCAGCTGGATTTAATCCGCTTTTTATTTGCTCGTATGTGACATTTGTATTAGGCTATATGCATTGTGACGCAATATAGCCTTTCGGCTGCAACATAACTAATAATACCCCGTTTACACGATGAAGCAAACATGAAGCAAAACTGAAGCAATATGTATTCAAAATACACGTGCACGACGTGTGCTCTAAGTTTGCTTCATCGGGTAAACACCCTATAAACGTTATTTCATTTCATTTCTCTGTGCTCATGGCACTGCATAAAGTGTTTCTTTTGTCATCCCCCGAATCGTCACCGAATCACAACCGCCTAGTCGCTATTATTTGTCGATGCCGTCGTCGCTTTTGATACGAGAGAGACTCGCTCTGTCGCTCCATGGGTCGCTAGCACTGGATGACGACGACGACCGCCGCTTTGCTGCACTCGTCGTTCGTCCTTTGACGGCAGCGCGGAGGGCAAGGGCCCAGGTGGACCCCAGGCGAGAGGACCGACTCAGCGGGGTACGCGGGGCTCTCAGCAGAGCATCGTGCAGCAGATAGGAGCTCCGTCGCTAATAGAAAAGCGCTGTCGACAAGTTTCCGTAGCCGTCAGCGACGCAACGTCCTCCTTAGCCCACTCCACGTCTAAGTTTCAACCGAGTGGCCTACCAGTAGCAGCAACAGCGGCAGCAGCAACGAACAGGCTCAAAGCTTTAGCGCACACTGGCGCCACCTGGTGAACAGAGTCTGAGACAGAAACACTTTCAGTAGCCTAGCGTAGTCAGAAATGTGAATTAAAGGACCTCGCCTCCCTCCCCCTCTTTTTCTCCTCCCTTT
>Ga0209367_1004187_pt1 | contig 19871 bp, 11 predicted proteins | sample WorMetLIZISLAND2_FD_187412 | JGI IMG/M metagenome (GOLD analysis project Ga0209367, IMG submission 187412) | Marine gutless worms symbiont microbial communities from Max Planck institute for Marine Microbiology, Germany - Olavius geniculatus... ...
AAATTCACGGGCCCCACAGACGTTATTTCGAGGTGCTGCGCTAATGCGAACGAAGAAATTTCTGAACAAAGAATATTTACTACACTAAGTCAAGACTCAAGACAGTCAATGTCAACTACTTAGTGCTAAAGTGCGACACATAGCAAACAGCAACATCCGTACAAAAGCTGCTGATAAAACTCTGGAATTGTCATAAATTAAACTAAAAGCGCTAAAATTCACGAAAAATCACGGATTTCACGGAAATCGGCGTTTTTCACGGAAGAAGGCCAATTTCACGGAAAATGTCACGGCCGTGAAATCGTGAATTAAGTTGGTCCCTAAAAATTGGCTATAACTCGGACTGTGTAAGAGATATCTGCGTGATTTTTGCATCTATAAAGGGGTTTTCGGAGATGCACCATCGAATGCTGCCAATCGCATTTTTCCCCGACCTACGCTCGTTGCCATGGCAACGAAATTTGGGACACAATTGGCTATAACGCGGTCTGTGTAAGAAATATCTGTGAGATTTTTGTGTCTATATGGGGGTTTTCGGGGATGGGCTAGCGAATGCTGCCAATCGAATTTTACCCCGACTGACCCTCGTTGCAATTGGAACGAAATTCGGGACAAAATAGGCTATAACTCGACATACGTACGAGATATCTCCGAAATTCTTGCATCTAACAAGGGGTTTTGAGGGTGAAGCAAATAAATAATAACGCGTGTGGTCATGCTATTAGGTAGTAAGTAACCGTTATAAGTGGCTTGGTTACTGTAAGAAATATCTGAAGCGCAATATCTTTGTAACTGATCACCAGTAGGAAAACAGTATTTTAGTACTAAAACAGCAAATATAAATGTACGAAACATCAGTTTATACACTTGTTAACGGCAACATTTAAGGACTTGCACATCGAAAACAGCAAAAATTACAAAAGGTGATATTATTCAGCAGCACATTGACACACAGTCAGTGTGATGCGGGCATTATCACCTTTTGTAATTTTTGCTGTTTTCGATGTGCAAGTCCTTAAATGTTGCCGTTAACAAGTGTATAAACTGATGTTTTGTACATTTATATCGACTATAAGCGACACTTCAAACATTAGCTTAGATAATATAAACAGACTTTTACATATTCCTGTTTACGTCACTTGATAGCTATTCTGTATGAAAATTGGACTTCAGTATTGAATACTTGAGACTTCATAACTGTTGTATTGTATGTCGCGAAATCGTTGCTAAACTTTACAAGATTTGTTGGTCTGTCCTAGGATAATTATACGCCTCCGCCAAAGCTATGTATTGTATGTTTTTTTAAAATTATTTGTGTTACCGGTCCTGCTACTGTTGTATAGCGAATAGAATATTTTCCTATGTTCTCTGTCACACCATGCCACCATGTAGTGCGGTCTGTCAATCTGTCGGTATGCGGCGGTGATAGTGATATGAATCAATTACACGACGAGTGTTGCGTCGCATCTGTTCGTGGTCGTCATCCGATTCCAGGTGCTTCATCCGCGGCGCGCAGTCACTTGCGCCACTCGCTGTAAGCTTGTTATATATACGTCGTCAGTCTGTATGTCAGCCGATTCGTCATCGCTGCAGTGGAGACATTTGTGTTTCGAGCTCGCGAGCGCAAAAGCGTTATGCCACGTAAACCTTGGAGCAAATTAACCTTTCATTATATAAGTACGGGAAAGTATTTCGCGCAAAAAGTTGGTTAATTTTAATACGTAAATTATTTTAACTTTTTTGCTACCAAATTCATTTTTTTCGGGCCCAGAGTGTATCAAAATCAATCGATGGAAGTAGCTTAACCTCGCACAGTACCTCCAAACGAAGCCTCGAGAAAGAAACGTGAAAAGAAAAAAAGTAAAGAAAGAGAAAGAGGACAGGTAAAGGAAAGTGAGGAGATAAGGAAGAAGGAACGAGATGACATCTGCTTCAGTGGTTCAAAGGTGAGAGTGAGTGAGCGAGTAGTTTATTAACGGCACATTAGCACAAAATAAACCATTCAGTGCCATAAATGATTGAAACATTTTTATGTGTGTTGTTATAACAAATTGACAAAAGTTGATAAGATGAAGACTATTAAGCTGATATAAAACAACGTTATGTACGATGGTTTAAAAGGGTGATCGTGGATTGTGGTGGTTGAAGCAGTAGATCGCGAGCACAGCCTAATCGCCAGCGGTGGTCGCATTGGGAGTCGGTTTAGCGGTTACTTCGTTAGCACAGCTAACGCCATGCATCGTGTACTGGCAGTAATCAGCGACAGCATTGGCTGGGTTATGGTCCAGCAAACTTCCAGCAACCGTAATGCTGGACGTTTGCTGGATCGTGTAAACACCCTATTAGGTATAGTCGGAGAGCTTGGGTGGGTGGGAGAACAGTAACGTTGTGGAGGGCACCGACGGCGTCAGTAGGTTTATAGAGAGTGGGCTGTCGCATGGGTGCTTTTATAGCCGTGTTGCTGCTGTTATTACTCACGAGCAGTTAACCCAAACTCTAGAAATATTTGATGTTGCAAAGACAGCTTTTGTTTTATCGATTTAAACGCTCGTTTGTAAATGTTAAGTATTCTTGTCAGATGATATTAGATTTCGATTAGGCTAACGGCTATCTTTACTACGCAAGACCCACCGCACAAAGAACCACTCAAGGTGTCCGTACACATGGTGACGTTATACCACCCACAAAGTCACACAATCGCTGGGAAACCCTTGGATGACGCTGACGGCTGGCGTTGACTGACCGTCGACGAATGACCGACGCGTGAGCCGCTTCCAGATTTGCTCGTCGAACCGTGATGTAGTCGTAGTGATGGTGATGATGATGATGGTCGTGGCTGCAGCTGCCGCAACTAGCGCCGTGATACTGTACGCCATACAATAGAGCTCTAAGTTTTCTTAGGACTGTGGGCTTGCTAAGTCAATATTCGGCGGCTGAACCTGCTAGCCAAAAATAGGACGGGCTAACCGTAGCAACTAGAAATTAATTGTACCACAAATGCCAATGTACACGAACACCTTACTTTAATGAAGAGTTTGCAAATGGCTAATGAATTAGTTAACCGTGCAGGGAAATATTTATTATATTGCATCAAAAATGCCGTAAATGCAATAGAGATTGGAGACATCGAAGGCATTATGGTTTCATACAGGTCGCGAAACATAAACGTTAGCATAGGAAATTTTGAATGGTTTTCATATTTTGAGCCTACACCGCATCTTTTTTCATCATCCAAAGTCCCAGACCCTGATCTAGGCCTATAATGCTTTTTGCTTATTCTTCCAATGCTGAATGCGGCCTGTTGAGAATGAATGAGTGCTTGATGTATGTTTGTCTTGTGCTCGACGAGCGTTCGACGAGCTGGCTCGTCAGTAAAGCTTCATCCTATTAACATGATATTAATGAAATAGAGACCGATTGGCACTGCCTTATCTGTGGTGTTTATAGCTTGGGAAATACTTTATACGTGTATGCCCTTACTTTGTTTATACGCTTCTACTCTGTGCGGTGCGTCAGGCGTGCACGGGGGCGACTACTGCGACACGGAAGTGTTTCGTGCCGAGTGTTCCGAGGGTGAAGTGATCATCATGCGCAAAGCGCTGTACGGCCGGCTCAAGATAGGTCGCTGTGTCGAGATTGACCTCGGTTACCTCGGCTGCTTCAGTGACGTCCTGCTGGCCGCCGACCGACGCTGCTCCGGCAAGCGAGTCTGTGAGATCCGTGTTCCGGACGCGGAGTTCGAGAGCACGCGGCCGTGTCTCAAGGAACTCAAAACTTACCTCGAGGCCAGCTACCAATGCGTTCAAGGTACGTCGTTCACTCAATCTAGTGGCAAGAAGGAGCAAAGGACATTCCTCTAAATTTTGGTTTGGTGAAACATTTGGTTTTTGTCGAAAAGTTTTTTTTCAAAAAATACAACATTCGGGGCTGAAAATCCCCATTTTGTAGAAAATCAGAAGCAAAATTGCAATTTTGAGTAGGCCTATCAATAATATTTTCTGCCATAAATTTGCAGTTGCCTGTCGGGAAATTGCAATTTTTTGATTCACACATTTTAACCCACGAAGTCGTGAATCAAGTAAATGGGGGCTAAAATTTTATAGCAGTCACTCTTCGCGACAAACTTGCAAACGCAAAATACCAGTGCATGCATGCACTGGGCAGTAAAGGCGCGTACAAAGCGACAGAACTCAACCGAACTGAACTGACACTTCAGTTCAGTTCGGTGCATCTCTGTCGTTGTGTAGACGCTTCAACATTGTAACAGAACTTGTTGTTCGTCGCAGCGCGATTCGATGATCTGAGCACGCGCCGTTGTCGCGTGTCGGTTTTGTCATAGCGACAATAATACACGCGCTCTCTCGTCACTGCAACTGCGCGTTGCTGATGGAAAAGTATTGTCAGCCATACACCCACTCTTTCACTCACCTACTCGCTTGATCGGTGACAGCTGTGAACGAAAGAACGAAAAAAAGAATTAACGAACATTCTGTACTGTTCAGGCCGCATATCACAGTGCTAGCGAATGCGGGCTCGGTGGACGGGAAGCTCCGGTTGCGTGACTCAATCTCAATTGTACATGACGTCGACTACTATCGACTACTAAATTACGACGTACTGATTCTTGGGAATTTCGGATACATTTCCTTCCCGACATAATCCTCCGACAAATTAATTCCCGGACAAAATGTTCCCTGACGTACAGTTTAGCCACAGTGTCTGCACACGCGAGAAAGTAGAAATCATACAGTAGCCAAAGTTGCAGCATTTGTTTGGGTTGTATGTGACACTATGTGTATAAAATTGTGTAGCAAACGGACCACGTTTGACAGAGTTACAATAAAAAGCTAAAACTACCGATGGATCCAAGTTCGCGGACCCGAGCATGGCCGCCGACAGTCCTTAATTTAAGAGATCTATGGAGCAGGCCTTCGTACGGTCAAAAACACGTCGTCTTAAAGCCTATAGCTTAAAGCATTGTCTACTGTCAAGGTTTGTCATTTCCGATTTCGAAGGAAGACCGTTTCACAATAATTGCCCAATTTTTTGAAACTTTATCTATTGGCATAGCCAAGAGATGCAGGGGTGAATGTGCACCCTATAGCCTAAAAATGTACAAATTGTGCAGCAAAACTAACTTTTTCAGGGCTGTTTCGTGATCAAAAACTCGTCTGTGGCCGGAGCTTCGTCTCTGACCTCGCCAGGGAGTTTCCAGCGCTCCCCAGATCCTGTAGTTAGTGGGTAGGGGCTCGCAGCTGCCCCCTCTCTAAGAATCCCATTTCCGCTTTCGGCCTTCGGCCCCGATCTTTTGGTCGGTCCTTAAGACTGCAAAGTGCACCCCAAACTCCAATTTCTAGCTACGCTAATGACATTGTCATCGTTAATATAGCAAAGATTATCTTTCGTAGCGGCGGAGATTTATTGCTTTATAGAAGTGACATAGTCGATAGGGGTTATATGCCGGGAATTTTTTGCCAGGAGGATTTTGTCAGTTTTCCGTTTCCGGGCGTGATTCGGTTGACTGACACTGGATTGGTATTAATCATGCGTCATACATGAATCTGCGTGACAGTAATTAACACCTCTCTGACTAGGCCTACATGGCGTGCCGGCCAGGTGTCAAGACTCATGTACACTCTAAATCACAGATACTTACGGTAACTATGTAAAACATAGTTGTCATCGCTCTTTTGACGCAACTAAATGAAATAGTGGTGTAAAGTATGTGTTTAGTTAACGCAGCCAAGTCCTTTGTTGCGGCAACGTAACTTAGTTGCAGCGACTAAGTTTCACTTAGTTGCGGCCACTATATGTTTTAGTTGCCCGCACTTACTTGACGCAACTAAGTGAATTAGTTGTGTCAAGTATTATTTAGGCACCACAACTATACGATGTCTAGCGACAACAGAACATAGTTGTGGCAAATAAGTTGGCTTTGCCACGACTAAGTTCTATAATTAGGTTCACCAGACGAACTCAATATAAAACTTTATGGTTAAAGAAGCGACAGCGACACACTAAATAACCTAGTATGTAGGTCTATACATCGATACCCACGGCCTATCAGCTGATAAGACCTTTGCAAGCGCCGCTGCTTTGTCATGCAAGCGTTTGCTTCCGGCACAACTTGCTGGCCCATATGGTGCGATGATATTAAATTAGGGCTGCGAAACTTAAGGGTTAATTAATCGATAAATCGATTAATTAAGTTATTTTAATGGATTAAACTTCGACTAAAATATTGGATATTTAGCAGTTTAAAATAGCCGATGATCAACAATTTTGTAATCTAATTGTATTTTGTATAGGACAAGATATCAAAAGCTGTACTTGTATAGTGTTATTTTAATAGTCCGCACTTGCCACCTTTGCCAGTTAATCGACTACACAGAATCACAGATTGTGTACTGCATCGTAGTTATTATCATTAACATCATCATTTTTTGCTGGCTGTCGTCAGCTAAAATTAAGCATATCAGCTTTTTCATTGGAAAAAACATTCTGTGTGTCTATCTGTAAGTTTGAGTATGTTTGTCTCTCCCCAAAACCATCTGATTGCACCATTTCCCTGTTTGTTGCAACTTACCATTGCAATGCATGAATGGCAAAATAAGACGATGTCTTTCATATTAGCAGGCTAATTTGTATATAATTTTAAGGGTCCAAAATGGCGCCCCACCCTTCCTAAAATCGGCGGCTGTGTTTGGCCGAACACTTCGAACACGCTTAAGGTCGCAGTGCTTTGACGGATGTCGTGTGCTGCTGCTGCTGGTGCTGCAGTAGAGACAGTGACATCAGACTACTGCAGAGCTAACGATCAACTGAACGTGAGTTCGTCGTCCGGTTACATTGCCAGCGTCGTGACGTCCGACACGCCGCACTGCGACGGCAGTAGTCACCCCTGGTTGATAGCAGGCCGGCCGGGACAGACAGTCAACTTTACACTCTACGACTTTGCCATTGAGAGCAGTCCGCCGAGGCAACGCACTGCTGCCCCCGCCGTGACCGCCAGCGACCAACCGCAGTAAGTAGCTTAATTACGCTGGTTTGTTTCACTGCTTGGAGGTTATTACCTTTGCCAAGGAGATTATGGGATATTTGTCATTTATAAATTAAAAAAACCCCCACTAAACAGTTATCGTTACTTTCGGTATATTTTAATATATTTTTACAGCGTGTTTAGTTTCGGTCTTTTTGCAGTGCTTTATTTTAATCTAATTGCGGAAATGGTTCGTATGCGGATAAGGCCTACGTTTGACGCCGTTGATTCAGTTGTTTATTTACTTTCCTTGGACTATAAATAAAGACAAGGAAGAAAAAGATTTCGCATACACAGCTAGGCTTATTGTATGATATCTTTCCTTTTATTTCGGCACTTTGTGTTAAAAATAAATAAGCCGGCATACAGCCCAAGTCAGCCGGATGGCTGGCTCTATTAACAACCGGCATCCTTAACCGACGATTGGGTCAGTATACCAGCAGTCCTGACAACTGGGCCCACTGCTATGCAGAAGCATCGTCGTTTTTCCGTAACGGCGGTCATAACCATCGCCAGTACTTATTTTGCCTAACCACGGAGGAATGGCCAGGCTGAGTTGGCCTGTGACAACACCTTGTCTTCAAAAACTCTACAAAATTCTTTTTCTTTCACAACTTCGTTAAATTTGCACCAACTTTGATAATTTACGGCACAAAAAGTGGCCAAAATTATGTGCGGTGCGCTCATTGTCCATCGCCTTGCTTAATTTGTGTTAAAAACAATTTGCACAGTTTTTTTGAGACACGGTGCGTAGATGAGTCAAATATAATGTGTGTGTTTGTTAACTGAGCAGCACGTCGACGCCAGCGTCTGAGCCGGCGGGGTGCGTACAGTACGGACTGATAGAAGACAACGGGCTACAGTCAACACTTAGCCACGACGACGACAACGTTGAACCGCTGGCGATCTGCAGTGACGGCCGACGACGCATCCAACACGTCTACCGGTCCACGGGCAACCTCGTCAAGATCTGGATCACAGCCGGCGTCGCACCGACCGACCTCAAACGATTCGTCATTCATTACGCAGGTTAGAAAAAGGCTGTAAAGTTTGTGCGTAGCTCTTATTGGTAACTCCTTTCACAGCTACAGAGCGTCACCAGCCGTATGGGATCACACATTGTTACCGGCCACCCGAGAGGTGAGCGCGCCCCGCCTTGACCCCAGCAGGCCGGTACTCGATTTACCTAGGATGGAAGGCTAAGTTGATCCTGATGGATTTTTATTTATATACCAAAATGTTTTATTTGTCACCCATGTCAATACAGTCATCTGTCTACTCGATAGCAATCTGACCGGAAATCAAGCTCATGGCTTTTTGATCGTATGTTCAACGTGGGTTAAATTTTTGCCAACTATTTCAGTAATTTTTAATAAAGCAGCACTAATGAGAACACGGATCCAGTTCAGGAAGCGCGTCTTCTCCGTCTGCGGTCCAAAAATCTGGAACCAGATTCCTTCCCACATCAGGAACATTGACTCTACTCCGGCTTTTCTTAAAGCCCTCAAAACTCACCTGTTTGCTAACTGACATTGTAATGCACTGTCAACCTAACTGTTGTAGATAGGGCACTATAATACTGATTGATTATGATCGTGGTTATGGTTAATGATGCTGATTTATGTGTACTTAAGTAACTAATTTGCACGCTCAGTGCGTCAAACGACGCGGTTCTGCTTAAGGAAGTGCCTTTTAAGGCTAACATATTAAAATTTAACATTTAACTTATTTATTCAAAGAATTTGATAAAAAAACTACAATGGCGCCTATAGAAAATTTTTTTTTAAAATTTAAACTGTTATAAAAACTGTGATAAAAAAACTACGCTTATAAAAAAATTTAGAAATTTAAACTGTTATAACTTTGGTTGTGTGCAAAACAAGATTCATAATCTTTGGTTTTAAGGTATGGTTTTCGGGGTGGACCAATTTAACGGTGTCGTTTATTTATTCCCGACGAACCCTGTTGACATGGCAACGAAATTCAGGTCACAATTGGCTATAACGCGGCTTGTCTAATGAGTTTCGGGGCTGAGCCACCGATCAAATTTTACCCCGACTAACCCTCGTTGTAACAGCACTAACGACGATGCCGATGATGTGTGCTGTTAGTAACGGGTTGTGCTAACCCGGATGTACCTGCCCACGCGTGGTTCCGACGCACCGATGACGTTCACGCAGTGATGGGTTGTCGACACTCGGCAGACACGTCGTCATTTCACTGCGTCGACAATGTCTGGAGGGGAACGTTTATCAACTGCTCTGAATGTGAGCATTTTCACAGGCGTCGTCGTCGTAAATTTTAGCATGTTGGAAATTTTTCCGTCGAAAAATTAAAAAAAATACAAAACTTGTGGCTAAAAATCCCAAATTTTCGGAGATTCTGGAATTAGGAGAAAAATTTGAAACTTTAGGCGTACACAATCTCATCTGTAGGAAATTTGTAGCATGTGTCGATTGCTGGATAATGTTGTAACTTTCTGCCACCATTCTTTACTTTTATAACACACGGCGCCGTTAAGTATTTGCTTTATGTACCGAATACAGAATGGTAAAGGTATAGGCCTATGGTCTTTAGTGCACGTAAAAGCGCGTACAGAGCGACGTAAGTGAACTGAACTGAACTGACACGGTTTAGTTCTTGACGAACTGACCATTGGGCAAGCACGGCGAGCCTATTGGTCATTGGTTGATGCGTACGTGAGCATAGTCACATATTCCATTGTCGGGTTAGGCGGTGCTTACTGTAGTGCATTATACCCCGTTTACACGATCGAGCAAACATCGAACAAACACCAAGCAGGCCTGATGGAACCTCGCCCCCTGGCTCAAATGTAAACCTAGGCTTAGCCCACAGCTGATCACGTGTAATATAAGCCTTCCAATAACCCGCCCGCCCTTCTAATTAGCATGCTAATTACCATAGCTCGTCGAGCTAGCTGGATGAATGCTAACAAACATCGAGCAGACGTCGAGCAGACGTCGAGCAATTATCCTGTGTATTTTGAATACGACGTTTGCTCGACGTTTGCTCGATCGTGTAAACGGGGGTATTAGGCCTACTGCTTGTTTATTGGTCAGTTCATAGGCGGATCTAGTAGTTGAAGTTGGGGGCAAGGTCGAGCGCCGAAGGCACGAGCCGAATCGAGGCGCCGAAGGCGTCGAGGAGGGTGGGGTGTGGGAAGAGGGTGTTTCCCTCCCCACAGGAAAAGGGAACTGGGAAGAGGGTTGTGCCCCCTCCCCAGAAAATTTTTGATATTTAGGGTCAAAATGGCGCATTTTCATGGACTCTTCGGTGCTGAATTTTGTTTTTCTTTATAATTAACACAGTAACGAAAATACACCCTGAATGCATGGACACCCATATGGAGATTGATTTACATCCGCTCCCGACAGGAGGAAAGGCCTGGGAAGGGGGCATTGCCCCTTTCGCATTTTTTTTATATTCTATGGTCGAAATGGCGCGTTTTCGTGGACTCTTTGATGCTAAATTTTGTTTTTCTTCATGACTAAAACAGTAATAAAATACACCAGGAATGCATGGAGAGCCATGAAGATTGACTTGCATGCGATAACGAGCGTTATTTATTGTTTGTTGCTACTTACTTTTACATAGGCCTAGCCAAAAATTAGAGTCATTAGGGGCGAACTAACCCCCAAGGGCCAACAATTGAAGCCAAAAGCCTAAAGTAAAGGTGGGGATCTTGAAGAGGAGCCAGTCCGGGGCAAAGCCCCGGAAGCAAACGTTTTTTGGACACAAAAACTGCTTGAAAATGCATATAGTGGATATAAATATCATTACTTTTACTGCACAAATTTATAACGCACTGCATATGCAAGGGAAAAAAGGGCGACTTTTGTCATCATGGCCCCTTTGGCCTTACTTAAATCCGCCTATGAGTCAGTTCGTCAAAAACCAAACCATGTCAGTTTAGTTCAGTTCAGTTACGTCGCTCTGTACGTGCCTTAACAGACGTACATGCCCACATGGCACTGGATGCAGTAGAATATAATGGCCGTCATTCAGAATAAAAAGTATCGTTCTTAACGCTGACGTCGGCGACGATGAGTCTCAGTCTTCTTGCATCAGCTTAATTAATCTATGGCGCGTAATAGCTTTCTCAATTATAATTCTCTTGCTTGCCAAGATACGGACTAGGACAGCCGGTTTCATAACTTGTCTTACACTAGTGAAGTTCTTAGTTCATTGTAAGGCCTACTCATGGACAAGAAAAATATCTTGTCTATTTTTGTATTTTTATTTTGCGACATTAAACCTATGTGTGTAATCTTACGTTAAAGAACAGTTTATGAAGTAAGTGACACAACGATAGTTGGCCTACCTAAAAGAACTAAAGTACCGGTAGAAACACTGCAACATAACAGACTGGATGCAAAACAGTGTTGTTTCAATAAAACTTTGAAAGCAAACGAAAGCTACACAATATTTTCGAGAAGACCAACAAAAATTTTATGGACGGAGACTTCGAGGGAAGTGTTTTACGCTAGACTGTTATTGCAGTTCGGCTGCGGGCGGACGGCAAGCACATTAGCGTCGACGTTGACTTGCCGCCATACGACAAACATTTTGACGACGACGACGACAATGAATCCGCTTCAGAACACAGCGGAATCACCAGCAAAGGTTCGCATCCCGCATCGCAAACATCGGACGACATAATCAGTAGCGACGTGGCGGGAGCACGGGAGAAGGGCAATTGACCACCATAAATTTTTGGCTGTTGGAAAATTTTCCGAAAGTTCAATGGCAAAATTAGAATTTTGTACACCCGTAATTTTCTCTGTCGGAAATTTGCAACTATTTGTCGAAAATTTGCAGCGTTTATCGGAAAACTGCAGTTTTCTGCCCGCCAACTTTTTAACCTACGACGCCTCTGTGTAGGCCTATTCTATGTAAACCGGGTTAGTTGATTGTCTGTAGAGTTTTACAGCCTGTAGCATAGTGCATCTTCTTGGAACAAGTCAAAGGTTCTCACATCTTCTTTGACACTTTCACGCCAGTTGTCGTCTGACGTCATTTCTATCCAGTCCCACTGTCCTATTTAAGTCAACGAAATGCCATATTTGCGTTAAGTTTTACGCGGACAAACCATGGACATTTTGTTATGCTGTACATATAGTTTCTCAGTTATGATACTTTTGACTGCATGCTTCAATTCACAACTTTTACTGTTTTGTTGTTTGTGCATATTACGTGCAGTGATATTCATCGGAGTTGTGATTGGAGCCTTAATAGGAATAGCGTGCATCGTCGGCGTCGTCGTGGTCGTCAAACTACGCAGGTTTGACTATACTTGCTTGTTCATAGGCTTGTAAAGAAATTTTATCGAAGAAAAGTTCTTTTGGGGGCTTATTGGGTTAGAGCCTCACAGACAAAAGGCGGTAGCATACGTAAAAAACCAAATATTGAGGCCGAGAGCAAAAATGTTTTTTTTTGAGAGGGGCAGCAAGCTTCTTCGCGTCAGATAGGTGTGTGGTGAAAGGCTGTAAGCCCAGTCTCGGATAATGGCGTCAGAAGCGAGGTCCAGGTCGCAAACGTATCGGGCGCAAAAAACCCAAAAAGCCATTTAACGAGTACGAATATCATATAGTTTCACAGTATTTTACTGCACAAATATGCAAATAAAAGTCAAAACGAATGCAGTTTTGGCATACAAACCTCTTAATCACAGCCTCATGCCCGTGTAAACTGGCTGAGGTCCAAAAAACGGAGATCAGTGACGTTCTATGGGCCTAGTGGCTGGGGAAAGACTTCAGGTAGGCCTATGCATGTTGGTTGCAGAGGACGACGTCAGCGTCAACAGAAAGAAGACGGGCGTCATACGGTGCTGCTACGAAAGACTACAAACGGCAGCGGTAGTGGTGGCGGCGGTGGTATAAAAATGTCGGAGTGCGCGGCGGTAGACAAACGCGCCGGTGTCCGGTCTCCACTGGTCAGTGATAGTGGATCTACACTGGTTAGCAATGTCCAGTCTACACTGTTTAGTAATGTCCAGTCCCCACTGGTCACTAGCAGCGGATCTACAGTCACCGAACCGCTCATATGCGGCGTCGACGTCGGTCGGCCGACCTGGCAGCCCCTACCATCACCACCACCATCACAATGTCTGGAGTGGTACAACGGATCGACCTGGCAGCCTCAGCTCAACCTGACTCATTACGATGACGTCAGCAACAGCAACAACTCGAGCAACTGTTCGACGTTCAAGCGACCGACGCCTTCCCCAGTCGTTTGACTCGACAGCCTCAGTTCCTAGCCCGTTCGCTAGAGAGAAAAAGGAATACGGACGTTTATTTCATCAGTGACGTCGTGGCAATGGGGGCAGGGGGAGCAGCTGCCGCCTTCCCCTTACCGAGATTTTAAACTGTCGGACAGTTGTTGAAAAATTTTTTCAAAAATAATTTTGTCCAAAATGCAACATTCAAGGCTGAAATCACCGCATTTTGATAGAATTTAGCGGCATAATTGAAATGTTGAGCACCCGTGATTTTTTTTTCGTCGGAAATTTGCTGCTGTCTGTCGGAATCTTGTCGGAAATATTTTCTTCTTGTTGGAAAGTTTTTTTTCCAAAAATACACAATTTCTGACTTGAAATCTGCATTTCAGGGAGAAGGTATTGAGGCTCAAAATTGAAATTATGAGCACCCGTTATTTTTCGTCGTCGGAAATTTGCAGCTCTCTGGCGAAATAGACCAACTTTCTGCTCCTTTAACTTTTGTAACCTACGACTCCCTATATTTCATCTTCTTGAGCCACTGGAGCAAGTTCCACGTCCCTTTTTTACTTCGCTTTTTAGGCCGCCAGAAACGTTAGTTCACGGAAGGCCTCATGTTTTACAACAGTCATTTTTCTTTTTTATCGCGAGATCTCCGAGAAATTTTGCCACATAGTCGGAAGCATGTTCCGGTCCGAAAATTTGGGGCCTGTCCCCCAAAAAATTTGGGGGCGAAAAACACGCTATATTTGGCCCGATTTCGGACACCTTTCCACTTTGAGCGCGAAAATCTCCGAAACGGATAAAGATAGTCAAAATCTAAAAACGTGGTGCACTACAGCGTTCATTGCCGCGTTCAACGAAAAAATTTGAAATCTGGTCCACTAACCACGGAGATTTAGAAGTTCAATTGTACCCAAAAATCGACTTTTTCGGAAGACCATATTTCAGCCCCTAGAGGGTGCTGCGCCCCGAAATTTTTACACGCGCCACAAAATGATTAAGTCTTGCTGGCGTATACCCCACCGGGGATGGGGCTCCCCAGCAATTTTTTTCAAAGGGGGTCAAAAATTGGTTTAAAATGTAGCGTATGAGCCTCAAGATCTATGGCGCTAAGGGGATTAGCCTAATGAAACTTTACCACGTGATGTGCCGCTAGATATGGGGTGTTAATCCGTGTACAAAATTTGGGGGGCAACGCCCCCTTAAAATTTGGGATGGCAAAAAACGTTCAAAATTTGGCTCGATTTAGGACAACTTTCGAATTTGACTGCAAATATCTCTGCAACGAATTAAGCTATTGACAAGCGGTCAAGGGCGTTATCAACTATCGTTTCTCCCGCGTTGAACAAAGGAAATCTGGTACACTTCGGTCTATTAACCACAAAGTTGTGTTTGTTCATTTCGACCTGCCCAACATCGTCAATTCACCCATTCTCAGACAACTTTAAAGTTTGATCGCATATATCTCCAGAATGGATAGAGACATCGATAAACGGAAAACGGCGTTTACAACTACGATCAGTTCCACGTCGAAAGCAGAAAAATTGGTGAACTTAAGTTCACAAACAACGAAGTTCTGTTGTCTCACTTCGAACCACACAGGTTTAACATTGCACTTGCTATACATGTACATGATAATGGCATGCAGTTGCATTCAGGCCACGTGAGTTTGCTGCAAATGAAATTTCAACCCCTTAACCGTCCCTTAATCGGACTTACGGCGCCGGGCGGCCTCACGTTGGGCTCTGCCCCATATTTCTAGTTAGTCCGCCTGGAAGCGATAGCTTGCGGAGCGGACTTAAGTTTTAGCCCAGATGTTTTTTTTGCAACGTGAGATCTCCGAGATGCGTGGGCCGACCGGCGTGAAATTTTGCACGACGGTCAGTACTGGGCCCAATTTTATAATGCCGGTCCAAAATTTTAGGGGGCACACCCCAAGAAAATTTCAGGGGCCAAAAACATGCAAAATTTAGCCCAATTTCGGACGACTTCAAAGTTCGGATATCTCCGAAACGAATGAAGATTTTCAAAATCGGATTTTTATTCCATCTACCGCGATTCCTCCTGCGTTAGGCGAAACAAGTCCGGTGAAGTTTGGTCCAGTGACCTTGGAGATTTAGATGTGAAATTGTACCCATCGAAAGTGCATATTTCGGAAGACCATATTTCGGCCCATAGGGGGTGCTGCGCTCCCAAATTTTTACACGCGCTAGAGAATAGAATAGAATAGAATAGAATAAAATAGAATAGACTAGCGCACCCCAGACCGGGGGCGGGGGCCCCCTTACAACTTTTTTCAAAGGGGAGACAAAAATTGGCTTAAAATGCAATAAAGGAGCGCTTATAACTTACGAGTTAGGGGGTGTAGCCCGACGAAACTTTGGCACTTGACGCGTCCCTAGGTTGGCGTGTTAACGCATGTACGAAATTTGGGGGCACCGCCCCCTTAAAATTTGGGAGGACAAAAAACGTTCAAAATTTAGTACGTTTTACGACAGTTTTCGAGTTTGACCGCGAATATCTCTGGAGCTGATGAAGATAGTGACAAAAACTAAACGGCGTTGACGAGAGCAATCTTTTCGGCGTTGAACAAAAAAAACCTTGTGAAATTCAGTCCACCATGAACAAAGTTATAAGCGTTCATGTTGACCTACCCAAAGTCGCATTTTTCGGAAGAACATATTTCGGCCCCTAGGGGGTGCTGCGCCACCAAATTCTTACACGCGCTAGAGAATGACCAAGTCTTACTAGCGCACTCCCCACCCGGGACGGGGGCCCCCCTTACAACTTTTTTCAAAGGGGGGGGTCAACAGATTGGCTTAAAATGCAATAAAGGAGCGCTTGTAACTTCAGAGTTAGGGGGTGTAGCCCGACGAAACTTTGGCACTTGACGTGTCTCTAGGTTGGAGTGTTACGCAAGTACAACTTTTGGGGACACCGCCCCCTTAAAATGTGGGCGGGCAAAAAACGTCCAAAATTTAGTACGTTTTACGACAACTTTCAAGTTTGAGCGCAAATATCTCTGGAATCGATGCAGGTAGTAACAAAATCTAAACGGCGTTGACGAGAACGATCATTTCGGCGTTGAACAAAAAAAATTTGTGAAATTCCGTCCACTATGAACAAAGTTATAAGCGCTCATGTTGACCTACCCTAAGTCGACAATGCGCATTCGGCGTATGCCAATGCATTTTAGTTCGGGCCACGTGACTTTGATGCCGAGGAAATTTTACCCCCCCCCTTAATTTTTCCCCAATCGGACTTAGGGCGCCGGGCGGACTCACGTTGGGCTTTGCCCCAAATTTCTAGTGTTGATTTTGTTTTGCTACAGTTTTTTTTCAATGCAAGATCTTCGAGGTCCGTCGGTCGATCTCCGCGAAATTATGCCACATGTTCGGAAGCATGTTCAGTTTATAAATGCCAGTCCAAAAGTTTGGGCGTCTGTCCCCAAAAAAATTTGGGGGGCGAAAAAATGCTAAATTTGGCGTGATTTTGGACACCTTCGTACTTTGAGCACGAATATCTCCGAAACAGATAGGGATATTTAAAATCTGAAAACCTGCTGCACTGCAGCGTTCCCTTCCGCATTCAACAAAAAAGTTTGGTGAACTTTGGTCCACTTGTTACGGATATTTAGAAGTGCAATTGTACTCAAAAAAGTCAACTTTTTCGGAAGACCACATTTCGACCCCTAGAAGGTGTTGTGTTCCGAAATTTTTACACATGCCACAAAATGGCCAATTCTTGCTAGCCCACACCCCGCAGGGGATGGGAGTTCCCCCAACAATTTTTTTACAAAAGTGGGTCAAAAATTGACTTAAAATGTAGCATATGAGCCTCAAGATCTTTGGAGCTAAGGGGAGTAGTTCCACGAAACTTCAGCATGTGATGTACCTATAGGTAGGCGTAATAAGGCGCCTACAACTTTTGGGAGGCACTGCACCCTTAAAATTTGGGAAGGCGAAAAACGTCCAAAATTCGCTGCTATTTAGGACAACTTCAAGCTGCTGGTCTTTGAACTGAACGTGCTGGTAGCTGGTGTTGTCATTCTGCGGCCGCGTTGATGACCTATCCCGCTGATTGTTCTGCGACTGCGACCGCCACATTAGTGTATTTCTGCCGTATAGTGTGGCAACATTTGTCGCCGCAATAGATTTATCCTTCAAACTTAATCCAATTTTAGTTTCTTGTTCTACTGGTAATGAAAAGTTTCATTGTGGTTCAGTTTACAAACCCCTTAAACTTACTACTTTGCATACTTTTCAATATTTACTTGATGTTGACATTATCTAGCAGTGTTTATTCTAATAACTTCAGGCTCATCAAAACCCACGAAGTTTTGCCTTTTTAAAAAAACCTGGATATAACCCAAACAACAAAAAGATAACAAAAATCGCTGTGTTCAATGTTTTGGGCTTATTCAAAAAAAAAAACGTTTTTTAGCCCTAACAAGGTTAGTGCTATTCACTGATGTGCTATAGAATGTTTCTTTGATTTGATTTGTTTTGATTCCAGTGTGTTGCTGTGAATAGATCTGAATTGGTAGAGAGCTGTTGGCAGTTTGATGCTGTTCAGCGTCCAGCAATCGAACACATCATCAGCATTCTCACAGCAAACCCAACACTCATCAGACCCTGCCTGGACTCACCCAGCGCGGCGCTTGTACTGGAGGGAACCGCGTCACTTGAGATGTCATTAGCGCCGCGGCCGCGGTCTGTACATCGTGGGGCTCACACACGGCGGTCCAGCGGTGATCCATTTACTCGCCGAGGTCTGAGCTTACTTTACCTTGTAAATCTTCATGGCAGGTTGTCACTATTACACCTGCCCAGCACTGAGGCTGTATCAGTTAAGCTCAATGCACAACTCTGATTACTGTGAAGCTAATGATAACCAGTACAGTAATGGCACAGACTGATCTGTGGTCACCTGTGGTAAGCAGTTTCTGGGATCTGAGCTAATCTGACAGACCCCTTTTGAACACTGATGCATATAAAACAAGAAACAAGGCGTTTTGAGGACTCACTACGTTACTGTGTTATGCAGGGCTGTAGTGTCTAATTGTGATCAATTTGAGACCACAATGTGCTGTTTTACAGTTTAGGCCATGTTTTAATTGTTAAGCGCTGCCATTCAGGACTTCATGGGAGGCGCCATATAAAAGTTTATGTTTGATTGGTTGCTTGTTTGCTTGCAGAGGAGCACTCTCCTGTGCTGGCACATTTGCATGGAACAGTCTCTCCAAATATCTGAAAGATGAAATTTTTACCCTGGAGTATTTTAAGCATTCACTAAAATGTTTTCTGTTTGCTACATATTAACAGCACATCGGGCACTTTATTGTAGTGATAATGTGCAGTTTAAGTATTCAATTAATAATAATAATAATAATTGATTGATTGTTCAGTTGAATGATTGTTGTATAGGTTTGAGCCTGTCACTGTCACATGATGATGACAGCAAGGTGAGCAATGATTCGCCGGACCCTGCTATGGTCTCACTCATGGACCCATTCGGTCTTCTCTCCGGGGGTGGAGTCTCACCAGCCAGTCAGCCACCGGTTCTCCCGGTTGTACCACGATACTGCAAGACGACCGCAGGGCACAGCAACCACAACCGGGTGTCATTTGACTCACGGATACGAACTTCGTCGGTCTTCAGTCGCAGTCTGTCGACAGACGAGCGACGGATGCCGCCGCCGCCGCCGACTGCATTAGTTGTGTCACTCGCTGACGATCGCTGCGGTCGGGACACCAGTTGTGTCTTAGGAGGTATAAAGAGTGCACCTGTCGTGACATCTGCAGTACCGCTCGATGACTCGCAGTGCTCGCCGGAGCCACCTCGACAGTCTCCGGTCGTCGGTAGAATACGACATCTCAATGACGATTGCTTGGCGCCGACGTCGTCCTTAGAGTCGCGAGCCGACAGCGACTATTGCAGCCAGCATTCCAAGGACTGCTAGCTCCACTCGCTGCCAGTAGAAAACATCATAGATATGATAAACATTACAGAAAAAATAAGGAAACTTTGAAAATGTGTTTTTTTTATTTTAAAACTTAAAAACGGCCGTAAATGTTGAATGAAAAGCGTGCATTTTTTTATATATTGACTCATTTCACTGTCTCAGAATACATTTGTTTTCATATTCAGCAAATTTTTGCTGTCATGTGCACGTTATTAAATCAAAATGCAAAATCTGTCATTGTCTGTCCAATGCATTGCATAGCATTGGACAGAGTATAAAATCACCTTTGTGTTGGTGCGTCTGTGCGTACTACATTTCTTAAGCTATCTTCCTTCCACCTTCCCTTCCCCTTTCCCTTCCCCTTCTCCTTCCCCTTTTCCTTATTCTTCCCCTTTTCCTTCCCTTTCCCCTTTCCCCTTCTCCATTTTTTTCCCCTTTCCCTTCCCCTTTTCCCTTTTAATTTCCCTTCCCTTTTTCCTTGCCCTTTCCTTTTTTCATTTCCTTTCCCCTTTCCCCTTCCTCTTTTCTTCCGCTATCCCTTTCCCTTTTCCTTCCCCTTTCCGCTTCCCTTTTTTCCTTCCCCTTTCCATTTTCCTTCCCCTTTGCTTTACTTTCCATTCCTTTTCTTC
>Ga0209367_1004188_pt1 | contig 19865 bp, 7 predicted proteins | sample WorMetLIZISLAND2_FD_187412 | JGI IMG/M metagenome (GOLD analysis project Ga0209367, IMG submission 187412) | Marine gutless worms symbiont microbial communities from Max Planck institute for Marine Microbiology, Germany - Olavius geniculatus... ...
ACATTTTACTTGGCTGTTAGATGTAGAAGGTTTCAGTAAATAAAGCTGTAAAATTTTGTATTAAAATCCCAAACGGTTGCTGAGAAAACAGCGAAAAAATTTAGGGGTCCACTTTTTTCTGCCGCACCCTGTACAGTCAGTCATGTCATGTTTTGCTTTGTATCAGTTGCATTGATTATGTATTTTGCTGCTGAATTGCTGTTTGATTTTTGATCATGTTCGCTGTTATTTACACACAGGTGCTATTTGCATATGATCATGTCATCCTGTTTTTTTATCTGTCTGTGTCACTATAGCTGAGTCTGCTTAGTCTATTAGAATTCAGTAGTTTTGAAAGTTTTCAGCTGCAATTGTGTTTTGTTTGTAATTTATACTATTTTGTTTCTATTGCTATTTATAGAAGTTAATGTGTTGACCGACCTCCTCTCTGTATGGAGCAAAAAGGTGAAGGTGTATTCTGGCTTGTCCATGTTCTTTTCTTTTTTGTGGTTGAGTTAATATGTAATTGACTAAATGTTATCCAACTATCTGTTGGCTTGGCAGAAATGATTTACACTGAAATTTGCAGTCCACGCTTCCTGTATTCTCTCTTGTCAGCTTGTAAGCCAGCTCACTAAAGCAGACAGGGTCTGGGTAACATTTTTTTGTTTTTCAGTAAGTAGCTGTCACATTAGGTAGCACGTACTCTGTGTGGTTGATTAAGCTCAAGTTTTTCTTGGTGATTGTGAAGTTTCTAATTCCGTCTCAGGCCCTCTGTGTGTCATTTAGTGATCTATAATTATTGGATTTAAAGGTGTTCGGTTGGAAGTAGCATTTTAGTTGCTTAGTTTTTCTTAGCATTGACGTCGTGTGGGTTGATAGTATGAATCTGTTCTAAAAGTAACTTAAATCACAAGTGTTGCAAATATGGTAATGTGAAATTTTAGTCTAGGTTAGGCATGTTGCTTAAAATGTAGAATTTGTTAAAGTTACTGTATGCAATAGGCTGTAGCAGTTATTTATTACCAGTATGTGATAAATGAAATCTTCAAAGCGCCAGCAGTTTACCAGTATGTTTGTGCTAACATTTTACTGTGTTCTGAATATGCATTACATGAAGGCATTGCTTATTGTTTTTTTCATGACAACTCAGGAAATTAATAGTTTTTCTCCATTGGTTTTTACATGCGACAGCATGTAATGTTTCGCGCATCTTAGCCATCGTCCAGGTGTCTGTCCATCCGTCCGGCATGCTCTTGATCTGTATTTAAAATGGTGTAAGCTAGGATCACGAAATCTACACTATGGGCTGCTACAAGGACTCTTAGTTATTGTGACAAAAATTTGTGCCTTTGAGTGAGGGGGTTTCCCTTGAATGAGGGCATCAAAGAGGGGTACCCCCTAGAAAAAAACGTTATTTATATTTTGCCGCTATTAACTCGTCTAGTGTGAAAACAGTTGCATGTAGCTATGGACACGTTGCTTATCATAACAAGCACTAGTCACGGGCTTTTTACTTTTATTAACATCGATGACCTTGAACCTCCAGAAGAAGGGCTTTTGGCGAATTTTTTGCATTTTTTGGCTGCAGTGCACATTTCAAGAGTGAATTGCAACAAAATGGCTGGAGATAGACCAAGGCAACCTGGACATGAAATTTTCAGCATCAGTACATAGATTTTAGTAGTCTAAGTTCCGACCCCCTTGGTTCAAGGATTCCTGCACACGCAAACGTCAAAGAAGGGTACCCCTCTACAAGTGGTTATTTTATCGATATTGGCTTGTCTAGCGTGAAAACAGTTGCAGATATAGACATGCTGCTTATCATAACAAGCACTGGTGACCAGCTTTTTGGGGGTATCTACCTCGATGACCGTAAAGGACCTTGAACCCCCGATATAAGGGGTGTTAGTGGGTGTTGGTGATTTTTTTGTGATTTTCGGCTGCAGTGCACACTTCAAGTGTGAATTGCGACGAAATGGCTGAAGATAGACCAAGACATTATGCGAACAGGAACTGTTAAGGCTGTCGCGCGTCTCATGAGCTTTGCTTAAATTACTTGTTCTCGTTGGTTGAAAAACCAAAGTTTTTCCCATTTGCTTTAGTAGCGTTGCAGTCAGTTTAGACTAGTAGTAATAACAAGAAATTTGAGCTAATGCTCACGAGACGCGCGAAAGCCTATAGCAGTTCTGGTTCAGTAGTGTAGCTGAAAATTGGGGTGTTCATGCTAAGTTAATATACAAATACCAAATTTTCTATTTGGATCGCATAACGATAGTAGCGTGGCGCTACCTTGTGAATGATATGGACATGTGTCGCAGCCTGAAATCGCCAAAAAATCCATTAAACCCCCTATTTTGGCGTTCAAGGTCATTGAATTCGGCGCCAATCGAGAGCCAGTGTACGACTTCCTATTAGTGATTAATAGTAACCTAAGCCCTATCTCGCACCGTTACTGAGGTACAGCAACTTATTGGCCAAAAATCGCAAATTTTGCCCACCTCCTCCCATTTGGCGCCCTCGTTCGGGTGACCCTTTTCGAATTTATTGAAAAGCTTTATGGTTCCTGAAACTAGAGTCTTCCAGGCAGCCGACAGTGAAGATGGTGATTCTAGCTTGCGCCGTTTTTGACTGATCCACCCGTGTGACAGACAGAATTGCGATGGCTAAGACGCGCTGAAAGCAGTAGCTGCTTTCGCGCGTAAAAAAGTAGCCTATCAATGAAACAACTTCCAGGTATTTAGCTAGATTATGTACACATTAAACAATTGAATGATTTTCAAAAAAACTATTAGGTCTAGGCCTACAATGTTGGACTTTTCCTATACCAAGAGAGATGAAAGACTACATGCAGCGAACACCAATCGTTTCAGTTCCATATCCAGTGACGTGGAGTAAGCGATATTTTACTGCTAGATATACCGCACTGATAATACATGTAGGCCGCATTACGGGTCTTGCCTGTCTGTCCGCCCGTCTGTTCCGCACGGGCTCCTAACTCGAAAACGTGTGGAAAACAAAATCGGAGTGAATGTTTCCCAGAGCTACAGGAGTAACCGGTGCGCCAATTTTTAGGCCAAAGATCAAGGTCATTGGGCGTCAATATCTCCAGAAAATGGCCGGTATCTCGCATGCGTTTACTTACGGCAGGCGGATCACGCGCGTGCCGGGTGGTCCCAGCGCCCACTGCACACTGAGCCTAGCCACTGAAAATACCCTACAATAAATCTGAGCTAATGCTCATGAGCTACAGGCTATCTGACCGGCTCAGTCCGCCTGCCGGTCAAATAGTCACCGACGGATCCGCGTTAAATGATTTATGTGTCCACAGGCAAAAGTGAACAAATAGGACGTGGGATAGGCCTATAGGGCCTGGGCATAGTCCCACGTCAGACTCACACTCACAGGCAACTATTAAAAAGTGCAGAGGTAACTATAAGCTTACACTTGCTGTCTCCGGGAAGACATGATAGTTGATCCCGTCTACACGATATATGAATAGTGCATAGTCTAGGCCTAATAATTCGTGGATTCATGGAATACTAGGCCTACGGGTCACACAGCATCAGTGTCAATTGCATGGCGTGAAATGCTATGGACAAGGGCGGCGTACATAATTGTATTGCAGTTGGTCATCATAACTGCACAACATCGTCATCTCTCTTCAGCACTTACTCTCCATCCGCATCTGCATCAATACGGCGCGCGCTCAGCTCGCCGGCGTCTCGCAATGATACGCCGCAGCAAACTAGGTTACAGACATCGATTTGAATAGCTCACGGTCGCCATGGCGACGGCTGGCGCTGGCACGGATCACGTGACCGTGTGCGCTGGCCGGCCGGCTAGATCATTTGTCATTGGTGGTCGGCGTCTGCCCTGGCCCGGTCCACTATCATCGACAAGGGGTGTTAAACTCGCATAATAACAACGACGTGCAACTACAGCAGCGAACTCTTAACATCACTGTTCCCTTCCAGCGTTTGGAGTTAAACTGTAGATAAAGATTATTACGATTTGTAAATAGAAACAACAGACGGAGGTACGACAATGACGTGAGCGATCCCCCGGCGAATGGCATGTGCCGTTGCAGGTGCGTGGGGGGATGGTACCCGGCGTACACCACCCACAGCGTACACTGCGCTGTGTGTGTGTGTGTGTGTGTGTGTGTGTGGACTTTTGTGAACATCTGCTGCTGGCTCGGACGGCCTGGAGGCGGTCTCTATCAGAGCGTTGTCATGGTAGCGGTCGAGCCCGGCTCGGTCTAGCCTGCCCGTTGGCGTCCAGATTCATCGGACCAACGCTGCTGGTGAAACTTGCGCTCTATCGCCATCGACACTACGGCGGTTGTCTTCGTCGTAACAAGGATGTAGGGACGATTTTCGTCCTCCTGCGTCGTACTGGTGGTTGATCGTGAACGTCGAAAGAAGTAAGGTAATGATTTGATGACGTAATCGACCACAGAGAACGCTAATGCCACACCGGCGTCGTTGTATCGTAGGGTTTCGTTTGTTGACCTTCAGCGGGGGTTCTGCCAGTCAAACGGGCCTGATCGGGTCGATGTAAAAGTTCTAATGCCTTGAATATTAAAGTTCATTGACTTATAAATTTGAGACGTCGTAGAAAGTTCGTTTGGTGGCCGACGAAGCAGCTGACTGTGTGTGGTCTACAGTTGTCAGTCACGACGCCGCCGCCGGCGTTTAAAAGCCCGTAGTTGCATTGTGTAGGCGTACTGCGGTTCATAAATAAGAAAACTTATTGATAAAAGATTTGTTTATTGTTGCCTATGTACTGCATAGTACAATTGTTAGTACTTGGTGGTTGCTGGCAGTTTTGCAACCGCTAAACGATCGTATAGTACATAATAATTTTCGGTTGGACTGGGGATTTATTTCGTTGTAACTGTAAAACACTTCAGAGTAGGATTACTCATGTTAAGCGAAACAAAAAGCCCAGTCGTCGCTAGGAAGGCCGACCGAACCGCCTATGTTAAAGGCCATCAGTTGGCTTTCGGTTATGGAGAGAAAGCGATTGCCCCAAGGTGACTACAGTTCATAGCTGCTACATTAAAACTGCTCTTGAATGATACAATCAATGCTGGTATTGTGCAGTGTATTAATTATAAATAAATTACAGTCATTTTGAGCGAATGGGAGGTTGTATGGCGTCCTGACTTGGTAGCACAGGGTAGCCATCATGTGATTTACTTGTTTACTATTTACTTGTTTAGACACTTTTTCGGTAAGATGTGCCATTTAGCCACAATACATGCATTACCGGTGACGACAGCATATTGTGCCGCTGTGCGGTTGGCCAAAAATTGGAGCAGTACAATGATAGTAATCAAAATGGAGCCATAGAATTTTTTTATCTCTAAGATGCTGATTAAGCTGCATATTGCATTATCGAAATCTATAATATGGTAACCTTTCTCATATGTTGTGTGAGTCTGATACATTTCAGGTTTACTGTTGTGTGTTGCAGTCTAAGATATCTGTCGTGGAAGACGAGTGAATGGTCATGGCTCCAGTGCAGGACTGTGAGATGGAGGAAATGACACAAGTAGTGCCTGTGAACATGGAGACGTCCTCTGATGCGTCAGTGACCAGTCGTCTGGTGAACAGTCTGAGCAGCAGTTACCCTGGCAGTGCGCTGTCACGTGCTCTGCACGACGCAGCGGTTGATGAAATGTCAATCGCGGCAGACGATCCCCTTGCATCGAGCTGTTTCGCCGAACTCTCTCTAGCTAAAGTGAAGTGCGAGGAAGCTGATGACTTCGACGATGAACTGACGAGTCTGGAATGGCTGCAAGATTGCAACCTGCTGAAGTCGATACAGACTGGGGATCGAACGCTGTGTACCAGTCCACTGGATGATGACACGTTCAAAGAGAACGATGAGAGTGCCGGTGGCCAGGCTTTCAGTGGGTCTTCACGTTCATTAAGTGGCAAGCCTCCATACTCATTCAGCTGCCTCATTTTCATGGCTATTGAAGAATCGCCACACAAGCGATTGCCGGTGAAAGAAATCTACAACTGGATACAGTCAAACTTTCCATTCTTTCGTGTTGCGCCAACCGGATGGAAGAACTCTGTTCGGCACAACTTGTCCCTGAACAAGTGCTTTATGAAAGTTGAAAAAGACAGAGGACAGGTGAGCAGATGATGACTATAGTTCGATGATTTTAACTTGAATAACTACGTGCATCGCATGTTCGATTTATAGAACTAAATATATATATTATCACATTTTTTCCTTTGATTTGTGGCATAATTTTTTCAACATAATCAAATTTGCTGATGACCCCGGAGATGTGGGAACCTTATTTACTATTAACCAAGTTAATTGCAACTTGATCATTGCATTATGTTGTTTGTTCTTTATGTTAATTGAATTGTTTTGTGCTGCTTTATACGAAATATAATATGTAGTCACTTTACTCATTTTAACCATTTTCTGTCTAAAGAATGCTGTTCATTATTTGCTCACTGATATTGAGTGTTATTTAATGTGAAATTATAAAAGTTAAAGGTTAAGTGTTGCCTATATTTTAATGGTAACTCATTTCAGAGCTACATGTCTGCAATATGGGATCATGCAGCACTACCTTCCACAAGACACAGGTGAATGTGTCTCTTTTATCCCAGCCTACCCTGGATGATGGAAGGCTAAGTTGACCTTGATAGCCGGACCAGGAGATAAACCTGTGACCTCTTAATCATAAGTCCAATGTCCTAACATTTACGCTTTGTTTGATGATGAAATATAACTGTTATTCATTTACCAATGCTCCATCTATTCATTCGTGTCCATCTATGATCATAGGTTGAGGATAAGGTTACTCTCCATTTTTAATTACCTGTCGCTGATTAACTGATGTGGTGTTTTCACCGCAAATGTTAGTGCTGGTCTGTTGGTTGGTGTCTAGGGTATTGGCAAGGGGTCGTACTGGTGTGTGGACCCGAACTTTCGACCCAACTTGCTTCAGGCTCTGAGGCGTACACCATATCACCCATTCCATCAGATGCAGATGGTGTCAAGTGGCGCTCACGTCAGTGGGTATGTCCAGTATTTTCATCTAAGATGGTTTTTGATGCAAATTATATGGTCTGTCGATTCAATATGATTCTGTGTTTCTTTATGAAGAAATAGTTTTTCAATAACTGTTGAAGAGTGAATGTTTTGTTGTAGTCGTGACATGCCCTTTTGGCAGTGCCATTAAATGAGGGCAAATGCCTAACAGAGATGAGGATTTCCATGCTGCTGCTACTGTTGTCTACTGCTAACTGGCACTGATATGCAGCAGGGGTCAAAAAGCTTTAATAGGCCTCAAGTGTGTGCAGTAACAATTTTCGTCATATCGTAGTCACAATTATGTTTGATTGCCATTTTAGTTTGTATTTGTTATTTTATTGTTATTGTCAAACTGTATGGTGAAATGAGTGATAAATTTCATTCTAATTGTATAAATGTGTGTTTGTAAATGTTAGTAGTTCTCTTTTATTATAATGTCATAGGGTAGAGACATCCGAGTGGATAAAAAATCTGGTGGGCTTTTTAAGTAAACCTATCTAAAAATCTGCAAAAAAACCCAAATTTAATCCAATTTTAGTTTCTTGTTTCACTAATAATGAAATATTTTGTTGTGGCTAAGGCGTTGAAACATTTAAACCTACGAATTTGCAAATATTTGTATATTTTGACTGTGGGGAGCTCATATGAATCAATCAAATAAAGACGTGTTAAAATCTCAAAACCCCTCAAGCCTGGCCTTCTTAGAGAAGCTTACAAAAGTCAAAAACACGGATCTGATCAACCCAGTAAAACTCAAAAACCCGTCTGGCTAAGCTTTTTAAAAACAGATTTTTTTTAATCTTTTTCATCGTGTCTCAAAAAACAGTCAAAATAGTTTCTGGCATAACTTTGTCAAATTTCCGCCAACTTTGATAATTTTTGGCACAAAAAATGGCCAAGATGATATTATTATATACGGTGCACTCATTTACCATCTCACCTGATTTATGTCAATGCACAACCATGTGAAACACATATGTTCCAAATTGTACATTACGCGGCGATTATTTGTATCAGATGGCTCATCTTTGCATCATTAATTCGACAGAAGATTCAACATGGTTAATAATTTTGAGGTATTAAATATTTTATGCTGAAAACAACAGACAACAAAATAGCTGGCTGATAAGCTTAAAACACGTCTAATCGATGAGTGAATGCATTTGATTAGTCGATTGTTGATTCTGCTATCAGTCATTGGCGTTGCATCTAAGCCGTTGCGTTTTTGTATGCAGAGCACACTTTGGCATAAATTTTAATTTGCAAGCGAGTTGTTATACAAACTTATAATTCTATTAAATAATTCACATTTCAGTGTATTTTTGTGCCTAATTAACTTGTTACAGCGTTTACTTGAGACAACAACTCAGCATTATGCAACAATTTGGAGCATCTGTGTTTCACATGGCAGTGCATTGACATAAATTAGGTGAGGTGGAAAATAAGTGCACCTTACATAATTTCGTCGTCTTAGCCATCAACATACCAAAAATGATTAAAAGTTGGTAAAAATCTGACAAAGTTATGACAAAAACAATTTTGACTGTTTTTTTCTAAGACATGGTGTACAAAAATGTGCCTGACATTTAATATTTGAGTAGAAACTCATTGACTGCTACTGAATTTCTTGAGAAAGTAATGTATAAATGGATTTTGCTGTCTGAAACTTTATGAATATTGTCGTTCTGTTGTTTGTTGCAGTCAGCAGATGGCAGCACTGAAGAACAGTTTTAATGAACCCTCACCTCGTACGTGTGCTTGTGATTGTCTCTTTCATGCAGTCTTGCCATTCTGTGATCTTTACTTGTTTTGTAATCTCATTTTTCTTTCAGGTGGATGTTGCCGCAAGTGCAGTTTTTTTTGGAGGGTCGTCCATAAATGATGTCACGCGCCGAGAGGGGAAGGGGGTTTACGATATTGTGACAGTGTGTGACATAGAAGGGATGGGGTTAAAGGTTTCGTGACGTCACGCATGTCACTTCTGCGGCAAGGCCGTTGTAATCTACATGATTTTGCACGTAAGTTGGTTAGACAATTTTCACAACAGAGATCATTTCTACGTATCAGAACTTTGATATACTATGCTTATGTTGCAAATGTGTCAAAACATACAAAAAATTTTTCATTGTGTTTGAAACTCTTATAGATCTGTAGACTACACTACGGACTGCAGGGCCGGTTAGAAGTTTGTGACGTCATGATATTGGGGGGTCCAGAGCAGCGTGACGAAACGTGGCATAAGGGGGAGGGGGTTTGTGTTTTTCCTAAAATTGTGTAACATCATTTATGGACGACCCCCGTTAGTAGTAGACCTAGCTGTAGTTTGTATTACTTAGGCCACTTCAGAAATCCAGAGTTGATTGATCATTTGATTGATTAACTGAAATCCTTAATTGGCTTGTTACTAGTGTAGTTTTCGTAACATTTGTGAATAAATAACTCTGTGTGAATATTTATTTTATGCAACCTATTCAGACTGGGATAATAATTATCATAGTAACTTAATTGTCATGGCCACTGTGCGTGCAAATTATTTTTTTTTTTATTTGTAACTGTTTTAGATCTGTTACCATTCCTGAGCAAGAGATTGGGCCAAAAAGGAAGTGGTAAGTGTTGGTGCAAAAAAATCTATTTTATGAGGCTTATTTCTGAATCCCTACTAGCTAAAAACCATTTAAGTTGCCAGCAGGATGCAGTCTTCATTTTTTAAAAATTTTTGCCTGCTGATAACCTGGACCGCTCTATAAAATTTGTCAAAAAACGTCTGTTGCAGGGATTTTTAGCTGACCATAGAAAGACCATGCCTATGCTTCATGTTTTTCTAGATGCTTTGTATAGTTGCAGTTTTCTTCAGCCCTCCGTCTCAGTAGCAAATGTGTGGTCCTTCAGCAATTTCCGGTGTATAGTCTGTACGGGGCAGCAGAAAAGCTCTCCATTTTTGTCATGCCTGGAACTGAGAACTGTGAACTATTTTTAATCAACTTGACACCAATGAAGGTGTTACATGTTTGGTAATTTTACAGCTAGTTAGAGAGTATTCATTGTGGTGCACGGACTTTTTAGTCCTCCCTGAAACGATAGTTTTTGCAGCGGACTTATGTTTTAGCGCAGATGTTTATTTTTATTCCAACGTGAGATCTAAGTAAGTAAGTAGTCTGCATTTGCAATGCACCATGTGTCAAAATAGAAGTTTGAATTGTAGGCGCATGCTTCCTGGTAGAAGTGACTATTCTAGCTAGTGAGTTCTGAACCCGCTGAATCTTGGCAAAATTGATATCTGACATCCCGACGTATAGTGAATTGCAGTAGTCTAGTCCAGAGTGGACCACCGCGCAGGCGACAGTTTGAGCCATTTCATCAGTAAGTGACGACCTGATGTGCCGTAGGGCTTGGATGTGGTAAAATGCTGCTCGACAGGTGTTGTTGACATGCTCGTTAAAGGTCAGATGTGCGTCACGCGTGACACCGAGCAGCTTCAATGACTTGGAGATCGGTACGTTATGACCGGAGACATCAATTGATGATATGGAGTTAGTGTGCCTTGACCTCTGTGCAGTGGAGAACACAACAGCTTCTGATTTGTCAGGGTTTATTGCCAGTCCATTGCAGAGGAACCACTGACACAGCTCAGTTAGGCATGCTTGCATGTTGTTAACTTGAGTGGCAACAGATGTGTTGGTGAATTTCATATACACTTGAGTGTCATCAGCGTATTGATGCTGTGAGATGTTGTGTCTGTCAGTAACCCTGGCAGTTGGCAAGATTAAAGCTGTGAACAGGAGTGGTCCAAGGACCGATCCCTGTGGGACGCCACAATCCCACAGTGTAGATAGAGACTGAGCTGAGCCGAATTTAACCCAATGCAGCTGCCTTCCGTTCAGGTAGGACTCAATCCATGATAGTAGCAAGCCATCAATACCAAATCCATCTCGCGAGGCGATTTATCAGGATTGAGTGCTTGATGGTGTTAAAGGCTGCTGAAATATCAAGTGCGACTAGAACTGTGGAGCAGTCCTCATCAATAGCTCGGTAAATGTCATTAAGTATTGTAAGCAGTGCAGTCGCAGTCGAGAAGTTTTGATGATATGTAGACTGTGCCTGATTGAAGTTAGCGGTGGTTGAGATGTGTGCCTTTACTCTGGACAAAAATGCTCGCTCCAAGACTTTAGAGATTGTATTCAAATTTGAGATTGGTTGGTAGTTTGCAGGTTTATCCTTATCCATGCCTGGATGCTTCAGTAGTGGTGTTATCTGTGCCTTCTTAAATCTTGTTGGAAAATGACCCTCATTGAATGACAAAATGAGAATGAATTAGATCTCCGAGCTTCGTTAGCCGATCGGCGTGAAATTTTGCACGATGATTACCAGTAGGCCGAATTTTGTAATGTCGGTCCAAAATTTTGGAGGCCCTCCCCAAAAAAACTTCAGGGCCAAAAACATGCAAAATTTGTCGCCATTTTGGATGAATTTAAACTTTGACGGCAAATATCTTTAGAACGGATAAAGATATTAACAATCAGACAAGTACATTTTTTACTGTGATTCCTCCTGCATTAGACGAGACTTTGGTCCCGTTACTTTGGAGATCTACAGGTGTAATCATCCCCACCGTAATCGACTTCGACTTTTTGGGAGACCATATTTTAGCCCCTAGAGGGTGCTGCACCCCCAAATTTTTTACACGCACTAGAGAATGACTTAAGTCCTACTAGCGCACCCCCACCTGGAACAGGGATCCCTTTACAATTTTTTTTCAAAGGGGGGTCAGAAATTGGCTTAAAATTTAGTGTATTAGCCACGAGAACATTTGAGCCAGGGGGAGTTGCCTCATGAAACTTTGCCACATGACCTGCTGCTAGGTATGGGTGATAACACGGCTTTTGGAGGGCACCGCCCCCTTAAAATTTGGGAGGGCAAAAAACGTCCAAAACTAGCTGCAATTTATGACAGCTTTTGACTTCGACTGTGAATATCCGTGGAATGGATAGAGATATCGTCAAGCAGTAAATGTATTATTATGTGCGGTCTTTCCTGCATTGAATAAAAATATTAGGTGAACTTCGGTCCTCTAACATCAGAGATTACGCGGCTATGTTTACCTACCCTAAGTTGGCACTGCACGTTTTGCATAGGCTAATAGATTGGGGTTTGGGCCATGTGACTTTGCTACCACGGGAATTTTTACCCCCTAAGTTTTCCCCCAATCAGACTTACAGCGCCGGGCGGACTCACGTTGGGCTTTGCCCCAAATTTCTAGTGTTTGTTGAATTTGCGTTGTTTTCATTAAATTTACTTTGACTAATCTTGCCAGTTGAAGATGTTACATGATTCATAAGTTGTCTCAGGTAGAGTACCAACATTGTGGTTTTGGGGATTACTGATTTGATATTCATAGAAATTGTGCTAGAACATGCACATAACTGTGTGCACAGAGTGCAGTGACATTGACGTGGCAAACACATTGGTGCAGCTGAAGAGGTCGGCAGAAAGGCGGCGTCGGCCATTAGGCTGTCGCAATGGTTTTGCTGACAAGTCGTCACGATCACCGTCGCCACCTGAATTCGGCACTGATTATGACAGAAGCTTTCTGCGCCTCAAACTTAGGTCTGTTCATTGCATATGTGGCAATATTAACTCATGGAGCTGTTATTATTTGTGCAAAACTAATGTAATCTTTAATCTTTATTTATTTGTATAGCAAAAATGAAGCAAGCAAATGTAGGCTTATTAAGCGGCAATGTTTGTGTTAAGGTTTTTTTCTTGGTGTCATTTAACGGTAAGCTCATCCTCTATATAATTCACAACTGCTTTCACTCTGCACTATCTTTATGGAATTTTTGTTCTCCTTCAAGGCCAGTTAGGCTGATTTCTCTTGGTTGTTATTTATCGGTTTTTATATTTAAACAGTAATAACAAAAGCATAAGCTTTGAATTTTTATCAACATTTAAATTTTGGTTATGAGAATTTTTTACAAGTGGAAAACATGATATTAGTGGCAGTTTAGTCAAGTTTGAAAGTTATATTTTTTTTGCTGTACAATTGATTATTTGTCTCTTTTTGCTAAGGATTTCTGCTGGTTTCTGTGTTACAATTCTTAAGTTGTGCCATATGAGGCTGAGTTGCCTCAAAACATGTCGGGCAATTTTGAACAATATTTTTTGGAGTGTTTGGAGCAGGATTTTTGCAGGGCTGATGTTTTTTTCTCTGCTAGCTAACAACATTGAAGGGCTAAGGTGAAGTGAAGAACTAATGTTAAAAATGCACTGTTTTGTAATTCTTGCAGCCTAATAGCAATTTAGTTTAACATGCTGATCTTAAGAAATACACGACTGAAACGTCAGCATTTTTGCAGTGAACTTTCATTAAGTAAATGCAATTATGATGTCTTGTTGCTTTCGTCAGGGCATCGAAGTGTCACTTGCCAATAATCTGCACGTCAAATCCATCTTCCGACCACACATACAGCCTGACAAACGAGCAGCTGGACGGGTCCTCAGAGTCTTCAGTCGGTGATGATGAGTGCATCTTGTCGGACGTTGATGACGACTTTGATGCAGATGATCTCGAAGATGACGACGACGTGAACAAAGAGAGTGATGGTGATGATGAGCTGATTGATGAAGAGGTTGATGATGAGGAAGGATTTGATGAGGAGGAAATGCAGCAGACCGTGCCTCCCGATGACAAGAGCATCTTCGACTTCGGTAAATTCGTACAGCGACGATCCTGCCCTGCTTCTGACCGGCTGAAAATATGCGACACCAAGTCGAAAGGCGTGCTGACGCGAGGCATGGTTACGCGGTTGGTTGCAGAGCAGAAAACCTCCACGACGAAGCAGCAGCGAAGCAGGAAACATGGCAGCAGCGATAGTCAGGATGATGAGACACAGAAGACATTCGAAGGTGCCGATGCGCTGCTGAATCTGGCCAGCATTGGGCTGTTGTCTCTGTTTCAGTCGGCCGTTTCAGCTGCAGATGACAGCCAGCGGTCTGATACTGCTGTCAGCACTCCTCCCAGCAGTCCTGCTGATACGAGCACTGAGGATGTTCTGGGCAACAACAATAACAACAACAACTCAGTGGAACTGAAGCCAGTCAAGCAGGAGAGTCCGGACGACGACTCAGTGGATACTAGCACGGCAGTCGTGAAAGAAGAACCAATGGACGACAGTTAGCTTACTTACTTACTTGCTCGTTCTTTCTGTGATTGGCAGCAGACTTTGCGTTTGGAACCAACCGTTCATTGTGTTGCCTTGATGCGTTCATGATATTCGGTTGATATAGCAGGATTTAGTTTCGACTTTTGCTTGCGTCAGGTGTCAGTTTGTTTTCTGTTGAGTATGCCCAGCCGCAGTAGTAGGCCTAGTTTGTCTTAAGTTTTTTGCATTGTTTAGTAACAATAATGGTGCAGTGTCGAAGACCATATAAGTTTTACGTTAGTTCTTAAGATGGCAGCTGGTGCTTGGTCATTGTTTTTCGGCTGTCTTGCAGAAATGCCTGCTCCCAAAAGCTTTTATAGTATGCTTTTCCGTAACAGGAGTAACTAAAGTAACTTGGGAGAAGTGTGCGCATATCTGTGAAGACGTATTTTTGGTGGTAAATTTCTGTTGACTTTTTCTCAGCATTAATGCGAGAATGTATAATTCAAATCTGTATGGCAAGTGTCTGGTTGTAGATAATGACTAGAAATTTTCCTGGTGAATACCATTGTACGGCATTGGTATGTATTTTAATGGTGCAATGAGTCATCGTGTGCAAGTTGTAAATGTGAATCACGTTTTTACGATGTTGTATCATGCAGCGGCACTGCAGAGTGTAATAATGATGTTTGCGTTGGCGGCGTTATAGGTCCTTCACGTTTTTGTATGCTACTGCTGCGTAGCATTAGCCTGTTCTAATCTGCTGCTGTTTCTGCTTACAGTAGAGCTTGAAATTTGATTCTTTTTCATAACAGAGCATAGCTCATGGTTGGCATTGCAACAGCATCAGCTCAGCTTGTTCTGAGGCTGACTGTCAATTGTGTGTCTCGTTCTTGCTTGTTGCGGTTATTTGGTATCTCAGTTAAAACGGAATATGTTCATTTGCTTTGATTTTCCTCACAGACGTTCAGTGCATCTCAGAAATTTAACCATTTGGAGATTGTTTTGTCAGTTTTGCCAATATTCACTGTTTTTACCTAATAGACTTATAGTAGCTTGTTAGTTTTTGCTGCTTTACTGAGGATCTTGTTGAATGCTTTGCTGTGTTGGGATGATCATATTGTGCCAAATGTCTAGTACTATGATCGCTTTTCTTGTCTTTTTGTTCAGTTAATTGTTACACTGCTGTCAAAGTATTGAACTGAGTGTTGCTTATTACTCAGTTATAGAATGAAAAGACTTCTGCCTAACAGTTTACTTACTGCAAAGTGTTATTATTGATTGAAATTTTTTTTTATTAATGAATTTCATACTTTCTAACCCAGCTTACAGTTTCTGTTGCATTTTGCAAGTTGTAAGTGCTGTAGTACTATGGTATTAAAATAATGTGTATCCTTATGCACAACCTAATTGTCTACTAGTGTAATTAATATGGCTTTTTGTGGTTGATGTATGCTGTATAGGTTTTCATATGAGTGCTATCATTACCAAATGGGTTAAAATTTAAATTTTTGATGTTTTGTATGTTTAGTGACTGATTTAATTCTGTTGGCTGTGTGGTAGCATTGACTTCCAGCATGTAAGAAGTGTAACACTTATCCTGGGGACTTTTTAAAAAGGCTATTCAAAGTAGTTAGTTTTACAACCTGTACACTTACGTATACTCTAGAAGATATATATGCCAGTAGTGTTAAAATTATATTGCAGATGGAAAACTGCTGTTTGTGGCTTTCATAAATTAGGTTGTTATGATGCAGAATGCAGAGTAACATAACGTCAGTTATCATTTTGCTATAAACGTTGAAAGATATCTGATCTATCCAAAATTTTGTGTTTACGTCACGTAAGACAGACATGATGCAATGACTGTGTCAATTACTAAAAGCTAAATGTGCCTAAGACTTAAACAAATTTATAATCTCATTACTGTACATTGTTATGCTTACATTTCATTGTGGTGTATTTCAGAAATTACGTCAATTTAAAGGTCACTGTGATAATGCACACTGGACCTGTATTGCACAAAATATGTAAAAGGCATATACAATTGGTTGTTGGTTTCATTTTGTTTCAATAATTTGTTTATCATGTTTATTCTTGTTTGGCGTCGTTCACAATTATACATGTTGTTCTACATATACTACTGCTGAAAGTTTTTCTAATATTGTTCATGGACGTTTGTGGTGCGAGTCGAGACGAGAGAATATGTCAGGATTTGTGGCATTATCGAGTGTACATTGCTGGCCTGATCGTGTTGACTTGTATTGTTTGTTGTGCACAGTTGGCCTCCATCTGCTCTGCACCACAGTTCTGCTGCACACGAAGCAGATGTTGTTTGTTGAAAACGTGTTTCATTTTTGACTTAACTGTTTTTCTCCAAAGTTATTACCAAACTGCTGGAAAATACGTTTGCCGTATGCTTCTTCCGTATTTCTACTACTACGACGACGTTGTTAGCTGTTTGACGTTTTCTTGATAATAGATGCCGCATTTCAGATACCGCGTGTGTTCATTACATATACATATATCCACGTAGTTGGTGATAGTGTTCAGTAGAATATCAGTATATGTGTTTAAGTGTTATTATTACATTTTTTCTAAAGTTAATGTTGTTGGCTGGTATGTGGTGTGATCATATTCTGCTGTTTTGATGCTGTCTGTTGCTTTTTGCTAGTAGCCTGCCAAATATAGTTCTGGAAATTTTTGTTAAAGTTGAAATCTTCTTACGTTCAGCACTTGTCAGTCTGTACAAAATAGGTGTTGGGCTTGAGTGTTATTGGCGGTGCTGGTGACAGCTGTTTTGTGTTTTATGCTAAGGGCAATAATATATGTGTGTTCATTATCTGACATATGTATGTGTTCTGTTGAAAGTGAAATCATGCTGTATACCACGCTTCATGCCGTCTGTGCGCTTAGTTTCCTTTGAAGGAGGGTTTACCTAACGTGCATTTCTACCCAGAATGTGCACTTCTGATTATGAAATGTGCAGTTGTAGTCAAAAATTTGTGCAGTTGTAAATTATTGTAACACATGAGTGACAATCCGACTTAAAGTGTACACTTGATCATTTGGAGTAAGTATTAATTTTTCCTATGTTTTTGCATTTTCAGCACTTTTCCATACCAAAAAATGCATTTGAGGCTGGGATTGTGGCCCATTATCCCGCTTCCCCAAGTCCATTACTGGACAGATTCGTAATATTCTAAACAAGTTTGCGTATGTTAACTGTTTGGAAGTTATTATCATTTATACGTTATTGTTTTCATGACGCGTCGCTGTATACTGCTGATTGTGTGTGCTTCCATTAACTTATAGCACGTTTACCATTCATGATGTTACCCAATAGACTTATAGTAGCTTGTTAGTTTTTGCTGCTTCACCGAGGATCTTGTTGAATGCTGTGCGGTGTTGGGATAATCATTTTGTGCCAAATGTCTAGTTTTTATTATTTTTTGTCGTTTTGTACAGTTATTGTCAAACTGCTGTCAAGGTATTGAACTGGGTGCTGCTGATTACTCAGTTATAGGATGAAAAGACTTATGCTTAGCAGTTTACTTACTGCAAAGTTTTATTTGACGTTGAAATTTTTTATTAACTAGAAATACGTTCTGTGGAACGAGGTATCTGTCCCATTGCCACGCTATATAGCCTAGCAGCTTCGTATAATGGGGGTAGGTGCAAACAGGGCGCAATTATCTTTCACGGGGCCAAGCTGTAGTCAATTTTGTCCCAAAATTCGTTGCCGTGGCAACAGGGGTTGGCAGCGGGAAAATTTAAATGACATCATCGGATAGCATAGTCCAGAAAATAGGGGGTAGGTAAAAACAGCGCGCAATTATCTTTTACACGGATCGAGTTATACCGCTGTGAAATCTTCACTGGCTGTAATGCAAAATTTTGCAACTTTTGAATGGTTGCTATGGCGACAGGGGTTATTAGGGGGTACATTTAAATGACACTGCTCGATTGCCCGACCCCAAAAATAGGGGGGTAGGTAAAAACAGCGCGCAATTATCTTTTACGCGGATCGAGTTATACCGCTGCGAAATCTCCATTGGCTGTAATGCAAAATTTTGCAACTTTTGAATGGTTGCTATGGCAAGAAGTGTTGATAGGGGGTAAATTTAAATAACACCGTAAGATTGCCCGACCCCGAAAATAGGGGGGTAAATAAACACAGCACGCAATTATCTTTTACGGGGACCGAGTTATACCGCTTTGAAGTCCCCATAGGCCGTAATGCAAATTTTAAAAAAAATTTTGGGTAAAAATAGGGGAAGGAGTTATCAGATTTTTATCCTAAACTCGATCTTACTTTTCGGGCCCCGAATCACTGTGCAAAATTTCATCAAAATCGAATCAACATTGCGGCCGTAGGAATGTTTACAGACAGAATGACAGTGTGACAGAAGTGATTTTATAATCTGTCCCACGCCATCCTATAGCAATGGGACAGATAATGAATTTCATATGTACACGATTGATCAATATGCCTGTGTCGGTGTGCATGTTTTTATGTATTCTTGGAGTGCAGGTACTGTACGTTAGACTTAGAACACTGCATTCTTGGTATAAGACTTACACACACCGTACGCATTTTTTGTGCTACTAATCTGCTGTGCAATACTATCTTCATGTTGCATATACGGTTGTGGGCTTGTTGTTGTGTTGTAATGTGTTCATCGTCAATAAATACGTGTAATTTCTCGTCAAATTTTGTCGTTGCATCTTCCAATATTATGCCGTGGCTGCACGCACCGATTTCCTCGTCCGAGGTTCTGGCGGGCGTGTTTTGGCTGGCAAGCAAAAAACCTCGTCCGAGGAAATCGGGAAAGAATGAGCATGCACATTCCGTCCGATTTCCTCGGACGAGGTTTTCAAACCTCGGAAGACTCGGCGACATCGGACTTCACTTTGGACGAGAAAATCAGTGCGTGTAGCCACGGCATTAGGCGGTCATCTGAGAACGGTATAAGGAGGCAAATGAGTTATTCGAACTTCAGTGCAGTTTTATATCATACGCGTGTCGACCGGCAGCGACAGCGCGTCTGTTACACGTGTTTCGTAAAGACGCGTATATAACTGAACACTAGAACATTATTGCATCTTTTAGTTTTAGCCAGTAAGTTTTGAACGTCGCCGGCCGGGTCGTTATGTGAGCGATTCAAGTTGAAAGTCGAAACTGTGTGAAACTGGACCAGCTAGACTGCCGAACCCAAGAGCGTTGTTACACTGAAGAAGCTATTCGAGACTAAAGTAACGTTTAGGAGGTGGAATGAAGTTTTAAACGATGAGAAATGTGTTATGCCTGTAGTGTCACCTGCAGTCAACCACACAGTCATATCACACTAGTCTAGCCTAGCCTAGGCCCCTATAACGTGTTTGCGTGCGTTGCCTGGACAGGCCGTCTTCGAAATGAACTATTATGTGCTGAGCTAGACCTTAAGTTACCCCGGGAACATAGAAATTCTGGCTTGAAAACCGGCGGGGCGCTAGTCCTTCACCAGTCCTCACCCAGGCATAAAGGTAGCGGTCAACGGCTTTTTCTTTGAAGAAGGCGGATGAACTGCGCCTCGTTGGTGCGATGGTCGAACACCAGCGGGAAGCCTCTGTCAGTCCCTAAAGGAGGGTCGGTCAGATGAGTGTCGATGCGCTGACCATAAAGTAACAACACGA
>Ga0209367_1004191_pt1 | contig 19858 bp, 16 predicted proteins | sample WorMetLIZISLAND2_FD_187412 | JGI IMG/M metagenome (GOLD analysis project Ga0209367, IMG submission 187412) | Marine gutless worms symbiont microbial communities from Max Planck institute for Marine Microbiology, Germany - Olavius geniculatus... ...
CATAAGTAGTCGACGTAATCAATTACTGTTTGTACGTTTGTAAAAATATTTAAGAAAAAAACCAAAAATTTGGCGCACAAGGTGAGGCGGCGTCAGCAAATAAAATTCGATTTGGGCAACAGCCCGTAAAAAGTTGACACCATAATTCTTCTTCATAAACGCCTGTATACCAACGGTATACCAAGAAACTGAAAAATATTTTGCGCTTTTTACGCAATACTGAATTAGTAACTGTCTAGTTGAAGTTGGGTGTCCGGTCCCGCGGTTGCGGAAACGGACACTTAATAAATTCGAAATCCGAAGTACGAAGCACGAAACAAATTCGAAAGAAATAAATGCCAATGACGAATTGTGATAGACAGCTTCTTTAGACAATCGGCGTTTTGGTGAGCTAGGTGACCGACCTTCATCATTTGGATTTAACCGTTTTATACATTTGGTCATTCTGATTTAATTTTTGTTTCGTATTTCGATATTCGTATTTCGTATTTTATAAAACTTCAGCGGACTTTCCTCCGGTCGGCAGAACCGTTGCGGGTCCGCCACCGGAGGCTTCGGTTTAATTTCCAAATTATCCACCTGCCTTAATGCGGTCCCACATTTCACCAAACTTAACCTGGTTGGAGTTCCAGAAAGGCGGATCCGCCCACAGGTAACCCTTCAGCTGGCCGGTGGGATCGAAGGTTGGAATTTTAGCGACCTCAGCAGGCATCGCAACTTTGGATGGATCCAGGCTGGGAGGGTAGTTCTGGGCGATGGCCACGGCGATAGAGCATTCCGGCTCCAGCATGAAATTAAGCAGCTCATGGGCGATATCCAGGTCACTGCCCTTGATGACGAAGATGCACTCCTGCCAGGAATAGCCGTTGTCGACCAGCATGAGTTCAATGGGATGGCCGCGATGCTGCAATGCCGCAACCCGCCCGGACCATGCGATGGTGGCGTAGATTTCCTCGTTGGCCAGCAGGCTCATCAATTCTGCGCCTGAGGACCAATATTTCTTGATCAGTTTGCGCTGTTCCCGCAGAGCGTCCCAGACGGCATCCAGGTCTTTGATGTTATTGGGGTGCTGGCCGGTGTACAGGGCGGCGTACCAGATATTGCCCTTGTTGCTGGTAACGCTGCCCAGTTTGCCCTGGAGGCTCTTGTCCCACAGCAGCTTGACGCCCAGGCTCTCGGCCTTCTCTTTGGGAATGTGTTTGCTGTTGTAGCAGATCGCCGTCTGGCCATAGTCGTAGGGGACGGCCGACAGGGTCCCATTGCTGAGCGCACGATAGGGTTTGACCATAGCATCCATGACATACTGGAGATTGGGGATTTTGTTCTCATCGAGCACCACGCCATAACCCAGGTCGATGTAGCGCTTGTAGTCAAACAGACCGCTGGCATGAAAAAGGTTGTACTCGCCACCGGGCGGGAACGATGCCTTGACCCGCGTCAGAAAGGTGTCCTCATCCCCAAATTCACCCTCGATGACCTCAACTCCCGTGGCTTTCGTGAAAGGTTTGAATGCAAAGTTGGAAAAGGCCTCCGATACGACGCCGCCCCAGCCATCGAATCGAATAGATTTATCAGCGGCCCAGGCCGAAGATGCCAGCCGGCCGACAGGCAAGCTTGCCAAGCCGGCCGATACCCCGGCCATACCAAGTATTTTCAAAAACTCACGCCGGCCCAAGTCGCCGTTCATAAAGCGATCCTTGGCCTTCTCTACTCGTTTGATCAAATCTGCTTTCATGTCTAAACCTCCTTTGGTTTATGGGTTAACATGGGCCATATTCAAGGACATCAACGCTTCGAAGATTCCAGGCCCCTGGAAAATCTTCGCGCCAAATACCCGGCCAGCAGGGGAGTCGCGATCGTCAGGATGACCATAACCGTGCCCAAAGCGTTGATCTCAGGGCTGATGTGGTGGCGCAACATGCCCAGTATCTTGACCGGCACGGTTGTGGTTCTGGCCGTAGCCCAAAACAGGGTGGCGGTAATGTCATCGAATGATATGGTGAACGCAAACAGCATACCCGCTACGATGGCCGGCGCCAAAAGCGGTAGGGTAATTTCTCTAAATGTTTGGAAAGTATTGGCCCCCAGGCTCATGGCGGCCTCTTCATACACTCTCTTGATTCCCACCAATCGCGCCTGAACCACCAGCAGGATGTAGGGCAGGGTAATGACGACATGCCCCACGATCAGCAGAAAAAAGCTTTTGGGCTGCTGCAGCCAGCGCAAAAAAAGCAGCAGGGCCACCCCCAGGATAACTTCCGGTATCATGATCGGGGTCAAGAGCAGGGTGTTGAGGGTATTTTTGCCTGGAAAATCGTAGCGAACGAACGCCATGGCGGCCGGGATGGCAATGGCGGTGCTGATGACCGCGGTAATGGATCCCAACAGGAGCGACGTCTTAAAAGCCGTTACGATACTCTGGTTTTGGGCCAGGCGGACATACCACCGCAAGCTGAAGCCCTCCATTGGAAAACTGGCAAACTCCATCGGATTAAACGAGAGAATGATGACCACCACGATGGGTGCAAACATGGAGACGTAGACGAAAAGCGTAAACAGGCGTATCAGCGACCAACCGGATATCTTCATCTTAATCCGTTCTCCCCCCCCAGGCTCTTGAAAATCTGGCTGATACCCAGGTATTTATTGTAGGTAAAAACGATGGTTCCCAGCAGCGCAATGAGCAGCACACTGATGGCCGAGCCGAACGGCCAGTCCAGAGTTCCGATGACCCGGTTGTAGATCAGATTGGCGATCATTTCATTGCCCGGACCGCCCAGGATCAGCGGTGTGATGTAGGTGCCGGCCGACAGCACGAAGACCAGCAGACACCCGGCGCTCACTCCGGGCAGGCTCAACGGCAGGATAACTTCCCGGAATGCCTGCCATTCCGTACAACCCAAGCTTCTCGCCGCTTCGGTCAAGCTCTTGTCGATGCCTTCCAGGCTGACGTAGATATTCAGGATCATAAACGGCAGCATGTATTGAACCAGTCCCAGGATGACCGATGTTTCGTTGTAAAGGATGTCAAACGGGGTTGAAATGATCCCTGTTGATATCAGGAAATGGTTTATCAGGCCGGATTCACCCAGTATATTTATCCAACTCAGCGTCCGGATGATATAGCTGATCCAGAAGGGCAGCATGAGCAGCAGCATCAGAAGGGCTTTGAATTTTGTCCGGGTTTGATAAAAGAAATAGGCCGGAATATATCCGAACACGACACACAGCAGAACGGTTTCTAAAGAGATCCGAAGGGTTCGCAACAGCATGCCGGGATAGAAGAAGTCCGCGAAGAACTTTTTGTAGTTACCCAGTTGGAAAGCGGGAATATCGGCCCCGGTCGGAGCCCGAAGCCAGAAACTGTAAACGATTATAAAACCGATGGGAACAACCATGAAGAAGAAAACGGCACTCAACGACGGGGAAAGCAGGACCCAAGGTTGCCAGCGTTTTTCTTTCATTTCGATCCTTCATTTGATGGTGTCGGTTGGGAATGCGGCGGATCGATTCAGTTTCGCATATTCGGTGGTCGATTCGGAATAACCGCCCGAACACGCCTGCGTAAAACAGCTGGAAATTACCTGATTTTCGCACGATTTATCACTCGAATTGCGAGTGATCAAAGCGGAATTGATTATAAGCGGCGAATTTAGCAACAGAAAATTCAGGCAATAAATCAAGCTTCAGGTAATAAATCAAGCTTCAAGCAGTAAATCAAAATCATAATTAGATAATACCTTTCATTTTGTCAACCCAATTCCTTTTGCGGTTATCCGGAAAGCTCAAATAATTCAGTCAGCACCAAGAAGCACACAAAGGACACAAAGAGAAAATGGCCATGTATTCCGTCTGTCTTTCCTTCATGCGCGTCGCATTCTTTCAAGGATTTTTGCAAAAAATAGCCTTATTTGATAGGCTTATTGTTTATGAATCTATTCAGGCGCAGACCAAATCCATATTTTTCGGATCCGGATGTTCAACTGATGCTGGCGTTTCAAAACGGCAGTCGGTCTGCGTTTGAAACTTTGATGCAAAATTACTATTCCCGGATTCTGAATTTTATTTATCGCTTTGTCGCCAACAAGCAAATTGGTGAGGATTTGACCCAAGAAGTTTTTCTGCGTGTTTTTAAATATGGTCCCCGGTATAAGCCCAAATCAAAATTTCAAACATGGTTGTATACGATTGCGAAAAACATCTATTTGAATGAGTTGAGAAAAAACAAGGACTTCGTCGCATCCCTGGATGATCCGGTGACACTCGGCAAAGAGGACCTGGAAATCCAGATCGACGATCCCAAGAACTGCGGCGCGGATGAAGAATTGATCCGAAAAGAAAAAGCCATGGTCATTCGTCAGGCCATCGGCAATTTGCCTGAAAACCAGCGCATGGCGGTTATTTTAAGGCGCTATGACAATTTTTCCTATGCTGAAATCGCCGAAACGCTGGGGGTATCCGATAAAGCAGTGAAATCCCTATTAAGCCGGGCCAAGATCAATTTAAGACGCCGATTATCCGGGCTGGTTAATTCTTAGAGGAATAGTGTATATATTTTCAGGAACTTTTTTTGTTCCAATGGGTTTAATAACAAGGAGCCGTAGTCATGGATTGCAGCGAAATCATAAAGCTCATTCCTATTTTTCTGGAAGGGGGACTGGCAGCAGACGAGCATCAGCGCGTTCAATCGCATCTTGACAGCTGCGCCGACTGCCGCAGGGAGGCACGCGCGATACAGCACGCCTGGGAGATGATCGGCGGGTTGGATGACATCCGGCCTGATCCCAATTTCCAAAACCGTTTTTGGTCCAGGGTTGCGAGCCAAACTTCCTGGCAGGAAAAATTTTTTAGGTATATCAAGACGCTATTTACCAATCGGCGCCTGGTGCCGGCTCTAGCGGCCGCAGGTTTGGTTTTAGGTGTATCCTTGGTAGCCACATACAATTACTTAAAAATATCGAAGCCCGATGGATTTATGGCCGAGTTCAGTGATGCCGACTTGGAAATGGTAGACGACATCGACCTCGCGGAAAATTTTGATCTGATACGCAATATTGATCTGATATCGGATCTGGAAATTATTGAAGATCTGGATGATATGGATGCTTCGTAATACTTTAAATGTCACGCTAGATTCAAGGTAGATGTATGCTTCTGAGGAGATTGTTAATCGCCATAATTATGATGTTGATGACGCACACCTTTCCGGTGGTCTATGCGCAGGATCAAGACATATCCGATGAAGATCAGGAAGTAATCGAAAATTTGGAAATTTTGGAAATTTTAGATTTATTAGAAGAAGATCTCGAAATAATTCAAAACCTTGATGAATTCGGAGACGATGATGAAGGTTAAATCAAATTCAGGGTTGCTACTGCCGGTCGTTCTGTTATTTTTCATCAGCTTTTATCTGGGAGCATTTACCGCCGTCGCAAAAGCATATTCTCAGCCAAGCGCCCCCAGATTGAACCCACTGAAACCTGAAACCGGTGACCGATTACAGCTTGAACGATTGTTGGCACAGAACGACAACAATCGCGATGCGGCTCGCGAGAAATGGAAAAATTTGACACCGGAGCAAAAGGAAGCGCTTAGAGAAAGGCACAAAAGATGGAAAAACTTGAGCCCTGAAAAAAAAGCGGCCATTCGGGAAAAATATAAACGGTATAAGAACCTGAGTCCGGAAAAACAGCGAAGAGTCAGACGGAACTGGAAGCGTTATCAAAACTTGAGTGAAGAAGAACGTCGGATATTAAGAAAAAGGTACAAATACTGGCAAGGTCTGAGTGACGAAGAAAAGCAGCGTTTGAAAACCAAGTTACGCCGCTACCGCCAGATGAGCCCCGAACAGCGACAGCGGCTGCAGGAGAAAAGAAGAAAGTGGCAAAATCTTTCGCCGGAAGAAAAGCGGAAGATAAGGAAGCAATATAGAAAAAAACAGCGCAAAAGATAATCAACGAACCGGCAAGATGAACCTCAACAAGATTGCAAGGTAAAAAATTAAAGATCCGACTTGAACGGGCTCATCGCGCCTACCGATAACTTACTGATATTGCAGCCTCAATCACAGAAAATGTGATTGAGGCTTTTTTTTTCGAAACTTTTTGGTTCTTGCCGGGTTTAAATGTCTAAAACGCAGCCCCTAAGGAAAATAATTCCAGTAAAGGAGATTGAGACATGAAAAAGGAAGTATTTTTAGCGGCAGCACTGGCCTTGATGGCTACAGGGGTATGGGCAGAAGACCATCAAATTAACACCAATGGCACCGACAGTATCATCATGGATGAAGAAGCATCTTTCAGGGAAAGGTATCTAAAACGCTTTGATCGAAATAATGATGGCAAACTTGATCGGAATGAAAGAAGACATGCACGCAGACGTTTAGATCACGCCGAAGATCGATGGGATCGTCGGGAAGATAAATTCGATCGTCGGGAAGACCGCCGGGATCGCCGGGAAGATCGCTGGGATCAGCGCGAGGACGTGCGGGACCGTCGCGAAGATAAATGGGATCGCTGGGAAGATGTGCGTGACCGGCGGGAAGACATTCGAGACCGCCAGGATGATCAAAGAAAGGCCCATCGTCTGAGTAATTTGGAAGAGCGCTTGGCGAACACGGAAGATCCGAAACGAAAGGCACGCCTTGAAAGACGCATCACTCATTTGAAAAGGAATATCCACCGAGACAAAGCCGAGGATCGGTGGGATCGCCGGGAAGATCGATGGGACCGCCGGGAAGATAAATTCGATCGTCGGGAAGACCGCCGGGATCGCCGGGAGGATCGCTGGGATCGGCGCGAGAATGTACGTGATCGCCGGGAAGACCGCCGCGACCGCATAGAAGATAGGCGCGAATACAGAAGAGATCGCAAACCCCATCGAGCCCACGCGTCACGCCAGGGGGGGGGGGGCAGAACCCGTCGTCGTTAGGGCATCGGTCTTTGGCTTGGCGGGCATTGCTGCACCAAAATGTCGCAGCAAGCCCAACGCCCCCGCGACCATAAGTCTTTGTGCCTGAAAAACCGGCAACCTGAATTTTAGGGTTGTCGGTTTTTCTTTTTTTTGCCTAAAAATATCGAATGTGATAAGGCATTTACAATATGGAAAAAGGAAAAAACCAGAGAAACGCTGATGGGCTAACGGGCCGAGTACCCTTAAGGCTCATCCTCCCGGTGTCGCTCACCGTGATATTATTCGGCATAACGATTTTTTTATTGCTGCTGCCCCTGATCGAGGAAAAGCTGCTGGATGGCAAGCGTGAAATGATCCGTGAACTGACCGAATCATCATGGAGCATTCTCGATGCCCATGCCCAAAAAGAAAAAGAGGGCCGGCTCACACGTGAGCAGGCCCAGGCTTCGGCCATCGAAAATCTGCGCCGCCTGAGGTACGGACCGGAGCTCAAAGACTATTTTTGGATCAACGACATGCACCCGCGTGCCATCATGCATCCTTACCGGCCGGATCTGGAAGGAAAAGACATCTCCGATTTCACCGATCCGAACGGCAAGCGCCTGTTCGTGGAATTCGTCAAAATAGTCCGGGCCCAAAAAGCAGGTTACGTGGATTATGAATGGCAGTGGAAGGACGACCCCAACCGCATTGTTCCTAAAATTTCCTACGTGAAGGGATTTGAACCCTGGGGCTGGATTGTCGGAACCGGAATCTATGTTGAAGACGTTCGAACAGAAATTGCTTCCATCAACCGCAAGTTGACCCTGGCCTGTCTCGGAATTCTGGCGGTTGTCGTGGCCCTGTCCGTATACATCGTTCGACGCGGCGTTATCGCCGAACAGCAGAAAAAACAGGCCGAGGAAAAGGCCCGACTGCGACAGGAGCAGTTGTTCAGGGCATCAAAGATGGTCTCGCTGGGCACCCTGGTATCGGGTGTCGCCCATGAAATCAACAATCCGGTTACATCGGCGCTTCTGAATACCCAGACGCTGCGGAAAGTGTGGGATGCGGTGCTCCCGGTTTTGGACGAAAGCACGCACAGCAATGGTGATTTTAAAGTGGGCGCCATGACTTACACCGAGATTCGACAGCGAATGCCGATGCTTTTGTCGCACATCGAAGATGGCACGCGTCGGGTCCGGGACATTGTCACCGACTTGAAGGATTTCGCACGGGAGACGCCGACCGAACGATCGGACGACATCGACCTGAACGAGGTAGTCGTTAAGGCAGTCGGACTGGTGTCCAACCTGATCAAAAAATCCACCAGCAATTTTTCGGTGGACTACATGCCCGATCCGCCTGTCTTTAAGGGCAGTGCCCAGAGGATTGAACAGGTGGTCATCAATCTGGTGATGAATGCCTGTCAGGCTTTGGCAGACAGTGATCGGGCCATCCGGGTTCGCACCGGCCGGGATCCGGTCAAAGCCTGCGTGTTTGTCGAGGTCGCAGACGAGGGGATCGGCATTCCGCCGGAGGTCATGCAGCAGATCAAAGATCCATTTTATACGACTAAACGGGATGCCGGCGGCACGGGATTGGGCCTCGCAATCTCTGACCGGATCGTGCGTGACCACGAGGGGGACATGGCGTTCAGCTCCAACCGGGGAGAGGGAACCACGGTGCGGGTCAGTTTTCCAATACCTGCCGATGTAAGCGGAAAACCCAGGAGGGACCAATTATCGAATCGTTAACATTACACCCGCGGCGGCCGATTATGATTGTGGATGATGAAGAGCCGATATTGCTGGCCATCGACACCACCCTGCGATTGGCCGGGATGGACAATACCCGCACCTGTGCCGACAGTCGACGCGTGCTTGAACTCATATCCGAGCAGCCGATCGAATTGATGCTGCTGGATCTCAATATGCCGCATATTACCGGGGAGCGGTTGCTCGATGCGGTAACCAGGGATTATCCGGATATTCCGGTCATCATTGTCACCGGAGCAGTCGATGTGGAAACCGCCGTGCGCTGCATCAAGGCCGGCGCTTTCGATTATGTGGTGAAACCGGTCGAGGAGGAGCGGCTTTTAACGGCCGTAAATCGTGCGATCTCTTTCCGGGATTTGAAAAGGGAGAATCTCGCCTTGCGGCAGCATATCCTGGCGGATACCCTCGAAAAGCCCGAGGCATTCAGCGAGATTGTCACCAATAACCAGAAAATGCTCCAGATATTTCAGTATGTCGAATCCATCTCCCAGACTTCGCAACCGATCTTGATCAGGGGCGAAACGGGCGTGGGCAAAGAGCTGATAGCACGGACGCTCCACAGACTGAGCGGGCTTCCGGGCAATTTCGTGGCTGTCAATGCGGCCGGTCTTGACGATAACGTTTTTTCGGACACGCTTTTCGGACATAGGAAGGGCGCCTACACCGGCGCCAACCGAGATCGAAAAGGGTTGATCGAACAGGCGGCCGGCGGCACGCTCTTTCTGGACGAAATCGGAGATTTGAACCATGCGTCTCAGGTAAAGCTGCTGCGCCTGCTCCAGGAAGGAGAGTATTTTCCTCTGGGCCGGGACCGTCCCCGCAAATCGGACGCCCGGATCGTGGCCGCTACCAACCGGAATCTTTCCCGGCTTCTGGAAACCGGTGAATTTCGCAAGGACCTCAATTACCGCCTTCGCACCCACCGCATCTATATCCCTCCCCTGCGCGAGCGCCTGGATGACATCCCGCTTCTGGTAGCGCATTTTCTGGAAGAAGCGGCCCAAACCTTAAAAAAGAGAAAACCGACCCCCTCCCCCGAATTGTTTACGCTATTGAAAAACTATTATTTTCCGGGCAACATCCGGGAACTCCAATCCATGATCATTGACGCCGTGAGCCGACACAAAGGCGGCGTTCTGTCGCTGCAGGCGTTTCGTTCGCACATCGAAAGGAGTCAGACAGGCAAAGCAGATCAAATCGAGCACCCGCCGGATTCTACCAGTCAGTCCCCGGCGATCGTATTTCCCGGTCCGGATCTCCCCACCATCAAACAGGCCACGGATTTCCTGGTTCGGGAAGCCATGCAAAGGGCAGACGGGAACCAGTCGATCGCAGCCGGGATGCTGGGAATCACCCAACAGGCACTCAGCAAACGTTTGAAAAAAGAACGAACATAATAAGTGACCGGGGCCAGAGGGACCGGCTTTAAGTTGCCTCTAAAGGATGCTCCAAAATCAGCAATCAGGAGTACTGGAGTACTGGAGTGTTGGAGTGTTGGAGTACTGGAGCATTGGAGTACTGGAGTATTGGAGTATTGAAATTGGATTAAATCGATAGAATTCCCTCAATCCAAAATCCGCATTCCAAAATCTAAAATTGCCCCTAGCTCACGGTTGTTACATATAATTGTCCCCAGCGGTATGGTATTCACGTAATCGCTGCAGCCGACCCGAGCACCGACCCCTACAACTTTGGTTGTTTCCACAACCATGGTTGTAGGTCCTGTCATTTTTAATCCAAATTCCCACTTTCCAGTTAAATCCGCATCACTTTACAACCAAGGTTGTAGGCCTTCAATTTCTTGCGATACGCATGCTTAGTTAAAAAAATTAAAACATTTTCAAACTGTTACCCCTTTTCAATCACTCCTGGCACACTACTTGCGAAAGTACAATTTATCACTGCATCGTTCACCATTCATTGAATTGAACTCTTCAATCCAACGCAGCAAAGCGCATTCTGCACCAGACTATAGGGGAGAGACAGCCCATGACGGACAAAACCTTAGCCAAGTTTATCGACGATCTGCGGACACCCCTTACATCGGTGTGGTCGCTGTCGGAAATCCTAAATGACTATCCGAATTTAAATGGGGAAAAGCGGCGGGAGTTTTTAGAAATTATCATCCAAGAGACCAGGAGGATGGCCGGTATTATCAAAGGCGCCGAGTCACCGGTCCCATCGAGCTCGGAGACATTCACCCAGGTACACACCAACACGGTTTAAAATCTGAATAGAAGGGAGAACTGCTCATGAACGAAATCAGGAACAAAGGCTGGAGCGTAACGATGGCTGGGCTGGGAATCAATCTGGCCTTGGGTATATTGTACACCTGGAGTATTTTCAAGCAGTCCATCAAGGAATCCATTCTCGTAGGCGACGGTCGGTTTAACTGGGATATTGCCTCGCTTAACGACCCCTTCGCCGTGTGCTGCCTGATGTTTACCGTTGCGATGATCTTTGCCGGAAGGATACAGGACAAACTCAGCCCACGCATCACCGCCGTCATCGGCGGCGTGCTCACAGGCGTGGGCCTGATCGTGATTTCCCAAACGACTTCCCTGTTTTTCTGGATTCTGGGTTTCGGGGTTCTCACCGGTCTGGGACTCGGATTCGGGTATGCCTCAGCCACACCACCGGCGATAAAGTGGTTTCCGGCCTCTAAAACCGGTGTGATCGCCGGAACGGTAGTGGCCGGTTTCGGCCTGGCCTCGGTCTACATTGCACCGCTGTCGAACTACCTCATCGCGCAATATGGTTTGAGCGTTGCCATGCTGATTTTTGGTGTGGCCTTTATCGGTGTCGTCTGCTTTCTGGCCAGATTTCTGCTGAACCCTCCCGAAGGCTACAGCCCGCAGGAGGCGCAGCCGTCGCCCGACAAGAAGATGACTGCAAAGGTTTTAGACTTCACGCCGGCCCAGATGCTGCAAACCGGATCGTTTTATAAATTATGGTTCATGTATTTTGTGGGGGCGGGGGCCGCACTGATCATTATCGGCGGTGTGGCCGGTATGGCCAAGAAAAGCATGGGTGATTTGGCCTGGATCGTCGTGGCCCTGATGGCGGTGGGTAATGCCGGCGGGCGGATTGCGGCCGGCGCAGTTTCCGATAAAATCGGCCGGACCTTGACGCTATTGATCATGATGAGCTTCCAGGCAGTGGTTATATTCTCACTGCTCTTCATCGGCGAAACCCAGGCCGTGCTGCTCGTGGTGGCGGCCACCTTGATCGGGTTCAATTATGGAACCAACCTGTCCCTGTTCCCATCCGCCACCAAGGACTACTATGGATTGAAAAATTTCGGTGCGAATTACGGCTTGATTTTCTCGGCCTGGGGCGCAGGCGGCTTTGTTTTTCCCCGGGTATCGCAGATGATCGTGGCCCAGACCGGCTCACCGGAGGCGGCCTACATTATGTGCGCGGCTCTATTAATGGCCAGTTCCGTGTTGGCACTTGTAACCAAAGCACCCGACAGCATCCCCGAGGGTCTTCCCATGCCGCAGAGATCCCGGGCCAAACTGGCATTCGCCCGCAAGCAGCCTGCAAATGCCTATATCGGATCGAGATATAAATAAGGCTGCGGCCGGGTTAAAACCCTTCAGTTCTCAGCCATACTTCCGTAGCAGCAAAATGCTTCTGAAAATATTTACAGGCAACTAACGTATCGGGATTAAGTCTACGTTTGACCTAAAAAATTCACCAAACGTCAAACGTAGACTGAATCCACTATTCGTCTCAATCAGCGGCCATCAGCAGAGCGTGGACTAGGCCCCTTCGAGGGGCCCTCCTCACACCCTCAGTTCTGCTGGTGGTCGCTGATTTGCTAATCTCACTTCTAATTTCTGCTAGAAAAATTTCGGATCTTTTATTCTTGTTTTTTCTCCAATACCCCAGCCGGATGACACCTATGGCCAGCTTCAGGTGACCTCGGATAGCTTTTTGGGCCGAGCCTGTTTTGCCGTTTTTTAATGGCTTCCAGAATAGGCGACTCGGGGACGTTGTTGACTAAGTTGACTAAATTACTCAACTCTTAAAGTTTGTGAATATGGTGATTCAAGCACGCGGCGGCATGGCAACGTTGAAACTTTAACTTATGAAAAAAACTTTACCTTTTGGTATAAAGGGTAAATGATGACCTCGAGGCAGAACAAAGGCATGTTTCCTGCGTATTCGCAACTGATCGCAATAGCCGTCAGTAATAACCAGTATAGGTCCATCCTTTGGAAAATTTTCACACTTTTCCAACATCTCAATTGCAGGTTGAATGACTGTTCCGCCCCGGCCTTTAACCTTTACGGATTGGGCAATTGCTTCAGGCTGCATGTATCCCTGGTCATAGTAAGTTGCATCACAAAATACGACTCTTACGAGGGGGACATCTCTGGCGATGCTGTAACTCGCGATCGTCCCCAGCGCCTTTGCCAACAGTGTTCTATCCATCGATCCTGATGTATCCAGAATGACACCATACGTTCTTCCATCCATAGCTCCATGTGCAGGCGTCCATCTCGGTCTTGGGATGCCGGGGGTTGAGGCTTGTCTTCTGCTTGGTCTGGCATATGTACGATGCTTTTCAATCGGTGAAAAATGATCATCGAACCATTTAGCCAATTCAACATCCCATGGTATGGCCGGCTGACTTAAAGCTCTTATCTCTTCGATTAGACCGGCAGGCAGATATCCTCTTTCATTGCATTCATGATATACCAGTCCCTGTCCAAGACATCTCCGGTAAAATTCGTCAAGGTCAATCCCGTCTCCTTGCTTCCACCAGTTTGGTACTGAGCCCTCTAAAATATCACCAATCCCTACACCCCTCAAGGTGGCAATTTTTCTAAAACGACGAATGTCGGTTACGATCCGGTCATAGATCGATTCAGCAGAAAGGCCCTTAAAGTCCGGATCATGAAGTGAGCCTCTCGGTGGTAAATATCCAATTTCCATTTCTATCAACCAGCCGTTAATGACATAATCACAAGCGACATTCCAGTAGTATGGATCTCGACCTCGGCTTCGCGAATGGTGATTAAGACCGACGTGCAACAATTCATGTGCCATTACAAAACGGCATTGTTCTTCGTCCAAACCCGCTGCAGGATTTATATATATTTCTTTTAATTGAGGATTCACTGCTGCAACGCTTATATTCAATCTTGCACAAAGAATATGATCCTCGATTATTTTAAAATTAGATGCCAGTGCACCCAACAAGGGATAGCTCGAAACAAACCAGCGCCGTGCTTTTTGAGCATGGGTCAGTTCTTTTTCATCACCTTCGGTATCCACATAATGATTGGCTGATTTCCGAACAACATCGGTTACGGCCAGGGCCAGACCTTTGCTGAACAATTTTTGCCAGTTGATCACATTTCCATGATAATCTCGCCGAATGGGTTCCAGAATCATATCGACTTTTCCCATTCCCGCAACACTAAAGGCTTTTAGTTCTGATGGAACTTCTTTCAAATTTAGTTCATTGTAAAGAGCCTGCTCTGATCCAGATGAAAAATTGATATTGCCTATCATTTCTGCCGGAGGTGTACCCATTTTTAAGTTTGCCAGAAACCTGGCAACAAAACAATCACACGCCAAATTCCAAAGTGGAAAATTTTCATGTTCTTTAAAATGATCAAACCCTAAATGTAATAAACAATGCGCAAGGATGTATACCCATTCATCGGGTTTAGCACGAACCTTTGGATTTATGAAAATATCACCATTGTTGGTAATCATGGCCCATTTGCCCGTGGGATATTTAAGCCCCTTATCACGGACGATGCGCACATGGTCCATCAAGGCTTTGAACATCGGTTTTTCGTCCAAAAGCCTCCGGCCTTCCCAAAAGGCTTTGAAAGCCGGATCTATTTTCTTTTTGCTCTTTTTTGCCATTATCTAACGATAATTCTTGGTAAATCTCGCGCTATTTCAACCATAAACCAATCGGGTAGACATTCATCGTCATTCTCCTTTGCAACAACCATTTGTGCAATTTCTAAACTAATCGACGCAAGCTGTTTTATGAGAGCTTTGGACTTGTGTGCCAACTCCTTAATATGAGACGAGTTTTCAATCTTGCTCACAGGTAGTTCCTTAACCAGGTGAGATTTAAATGATTGTGCTAAAAAATAAAGGACATCTCGATCCTCTGGTTTGTCAGGCCATTTTAATTGACCTTTTAATATAGCTGAAAGGGCATAGTTGTTTCTAATCTGTTTGATAAAACCTTTAAATTGTCCTGCATGATGTGGTGAAAGCGTACCGATGCTTAGAATTTCAATCATTTCATCTGATATATTTTCTTTCATTTCATGCAATGCATCGCTGAGCATGTGCCATGACCTCGGAGTGGAAAAGGCAGCTTCCGTTTTTGGTGGTTGTGACCAAAGATGATCAGGACGGTTTTGTAAATATTCAATTACCCAGCCATGAATATTATTTTGCCCTGCCCAATCAAGCCAATCACGATGAGATGCTCTTAAATGTACATGAATAAGTCGATTCGTCAAAGCGGATGACATGGGCTTTACAATGGCGCTATCTTGGGCTCTGTTGCCGGCACCAATTACAATTGAACCTTTGGGTAATTCAAAATCACCAATTCTTCTATCCTGAATCAAGCTGTAAAAGGCCTTTTGCACTTCATGGGAACAAGCATTCAGTTCGTCCAAGAAAAGGCAATAGGGCTCATCTTTAGCGATTAGCGTCGGTGGACAAAATCTACTTTTTCCATCAACAATTTGCGGGACACCGATAATATCTTCAGGAGCTAACTGACTGCCCAGTAGAGAAACACAAGGGAGTCCGACGGATTCTGCGAACTGGGAAACCAATGATGATTTTCCAATCCCAGGAGGCCCCCATATGAATACCGGTCTTACAACAGCTACGTGTAGTAAAAATTCCGAAAGTTGTTTTTGACTGAGTGATATCTTCGATTCCATTGGTTCCTTAAATTTCTGTTTAGATTATCAAATTAATTCCATATATACTTCATAGTCTGGGGTCTACCGGTTCGCTCTCCAAAGCCAAAACCCCAAAAACACACTCATGAACGTAGCGCAAAGGCTCCTTTCTGACAAAGCGTTCTAAAGCCTCTATTCCAAGAGCAAACTCTCTGATTGCAAGCGATCGTTTCCGACCCAAATTGCGCCCTTTTAATCTTTGCATATGCATTACAGCGGTGTATTCCGGACCATAAATAATTCTTAAGTATTCCCTACCTCTCACTTTCACGGCAGGCTGAATAATCCCTCGTTTTCCTTTGGCGATAAATTCATATGGTTTTACTACAATTCCCTCGCCGCCTTTGCCGGTTAATTTCTCCCACCAAACTACGGCCTCCTGCTGACTTTGAGGATCGTTTAAATCAACGATCTTATGGTTTGTGCTCAAGAGAATATCCGAATTAGTTTTGCAAATTTCATGAATCGTCGACATATGCCACTCGTGGTGCTTATCCGTATGTACGGATTTTTCTGTAGCCAGTATGTGAAAGGGTGCAAGCTTCAAATCACTGATAGATTCAACCGGCCAACAATAGTGACGATATGCATTTTGATATTCATTGACCATGTCCAAACGCTGCTGGTACCATCCCAAAACCTTCTCTATATCAACTGGTTGAGAAGAGCTATGTTTTGGAACTGCAAACTCTTTCTCTAAATCCCTGCGTGCAGTAGCTTGCCTAAGTGCCGATATGCACTCATTTAGGGCTCCTGTTGCCGATGATCCGACCGCTGCATATTGATTTTTCAACAACTCTTGAGCTTTGGCCGACCATGGCATTAGTTCACAATCGAAAATCACCCATTCGGTCTCAAGCTCTTGCCAAAAGTTGGTTGTATCAAGTGAATTTCTAACTTTGCCGATCAATTCTTCTTCAATTGACTTACTGTCGAAGAACCGTCTGCCTGTCCGCGTGTAAACGATGCCGGTCCCATCATTCTCAATGCCAAATCGTTTTCTAACGACTTCCTCATCTTTACAGACAATAACAATGGCCCGGGAGCCCATGTGTTTTACTTCGCAAACGACACGGGTACAACCTAATGACCTGTAATAATCTAGAGCTTCGGTCGGGTATTCAAGATAAGCTTCATTTGAACTGGTTTCACACGGTGACATGGTTGGTGGCAGATAAATCAACCATTTCGGATCTGCGGCATATTTGCTCATGACCTCCAATGCGGCCGTTGCATTTTCCTCTCTAACCGTGATATTTTTTCGAAGCCTTGTTGTAATCATGCGTTTTCCAATGACATCTTCGGCTTCAAGCAGGCTGTCGATCACCTGTTGAGTAGTGAGCCCCAAACTATGTTGATGCTCCGGCAAAAATGGTTTAACAGGTTCGGTATAAGTTTGAATTGCATCAACAGAAACAAACTCTTTTTCCGGATAACGCAAAGCAGTTAGTTTACCGCCAAAGACACAGCCGGTATCTATATTAACAGTTCTATTCAGCCATTCAGGCTCAGGTATCGGCGTATGTCCGTAAACAACCATAGTTTGGCCTCGATAATCCCTGGCCCAATTGTATCGGACAGGTAAACCGAACTCATCCGTTTCACCGCTGGTTTCACCATATAAAGCAAATGAACGCACCTTGCCTGAACCTCGCCCCAGCATCTCCTGCGGCATGCCGGCATGCGCTATTACTAATTTCCCACCGTCCAGTACATAATGGCTTACAAGTCCGTCTAGAAATGTGGCAGCCTCCTTTTGAAAATGTTTTCTGTCATCGTCCAACAGAGCTTCGTATTCATCGAGTGTTTTATCTAACCCGTGGGTAATCTGAACATTTTTGCCCCAAAGTTTTCTTAAGAATTTGATATCATGATTACCGGGGACACAAAGTGCATTTTCGGTATGAACCATATTACGAACCAATCGCAAGGTATCAAGTACGCGAGGTCCTCGATCAACGAGGTCTCCCAAAAATAGAGCTTTCCGGCCATCCGGATGTGAATAACAAGCATTTCCCCATGCGCTATCAGATGCGCATAAGCTTTTAGGTTCATAGCCCAAGTCAGCAAGAAGTTTTTCTAGTTCATCACAGCAGCCATGAATGTCACCAATAATATCAAATGGGCCTGTCATATCATTTTTGTTGTTCCAAAGTGGTTCCCTCTCAACCGATGCCGTATTTGCCTTTTCTTCGGAATCGATTGTAAAAATATGACGAAACCCCTCCCTTTTAAGCCCTTTAACGGAGCGGCGCATTTGAGTACGTTGCTGACGTATGACATGGGGGCCGAAATTACGATCTTCTCTTTGTTGGTTTCGTGCCTGACAAACCTTTTCAGGAAAATCGAAAATAATCGCCACTGGGAGGCAATGGTATTTTCGAGCAATGGCGACTAGCGGTTTGCGAGATTCTTTTTGTACATTGGTCGCATCTATTACGGTCAAGCGGCCCAATGCCAAACGCTTGCGAATAATTATATGCACCAGGTCAAAGGCCTCACTGGTTACCGTCTGGTCGTTTTCATCATCAGAAATCATACCCCGGCAAACGTCGGAAGATACGATTTCAGTTGGCAAAAAATTTTTCATTGCAAAGGTTGATTTGCCCGATCCTGATGGACCGATTAATACAACCAAAGCAAGTTCGGGTATCTTAATCTCCACGTTTAAAAACTCCCATTTGTGTAGGAGAACCGAATTCTTGCGTTTCAGGTCCTATTGAGTAATAAGCCACGGAATAATTATACTGTTGAGCAATGCCGTCCGCCCACTCTTTAAATTCACTTCGCGTCCACTCAAATCTGTGATCGCGGTGTCGCAAAGCTCCTTCAGGTAGTTTCTCCCATATACGGTTGTATTCCCTGTTGGGTGTTGTAAGGATGATCGTCTTTGGATTCGTGTGTTTAAACAACACCTTCTCAAAAGCTGTCAATCGCGGTGGATCTAAATGCTCAACAACCTCCATGACGACGGCAGCATCATAACCGCCAAAACGTTTGTCCTTATACATCAATGATCCTTGAAATAAGTTGATCTTATCTTGAATTCGATTCGGTAAACGGTCCATCCTGATTCGCCTGTGTGCTATTTCAAGTGGACGGATGGAAACATCCATGCCGGCAATCTTTTCAATAGATTTTTCTCTTCTAATAAGGGGGATCAGATCTCTTAACAATTTCCCATCACCGCACCCCATATCGATAACCGTTTTGGCACCTACATCGGATAATTTTGAGATCACCGCTTTAATGCGTTGCTCGTTTAAACTCAACGGTTTCTCAAGCAAACTCTCCAGGTCATCAACAGCGTCCTCGGCATTTGCAGTTGCATTTGGACCATTTTCCAATAACTGGGCTTCTTCTATTAATCTTGATAGAGCCTGCCGTGCGAGGCTGATTTTATTTCTTAAATATCGTTTGGCGATAATTTCTTTATTTGGATGTTTTGAAAGCCATCCCTGTCCTTTGGCTAGCAAATTCTCTATCTCAGCTTCGCCAACATAATAGTGTTTATTATTATCCAGAACGGGTATCAAGACGTATAGATGCGTAAGTAAATCTTTAACGGTTGACACTGTTTTTAATTCTACTGAATAGTACTTGCTGTTACCCCATTCTTTAAATTCAGGATCAAGAATGAAGGGTTTAGTACTGACTTGATAGCCTAATGGTTCGAATAGCTGTTTAAGAAACTTATCTCCACTGCGACATGGAAGCACGGAAAGTTTTACTGCCAAAGGTAATTTTAGATCCACTAATTCTGGTTTAACATTGCATTTGCCTTGCAGGGCAGATCCAAAAGTCTTGGCAATCGCAACACTCATAAAGGATGATGCCACATAAGGTCGATCGTTTACGTATTGATCAAGCGGTCCACTATCAATACTTCCCACTTTGCCCCGCACCATTCCGATTGGATCAATATCCAACATCAAGGATGCTGTACATCTAGAATCAGTTGCCTCCGGATAAAACACATATGCTTTTCCAAAGTTGAGAGCAATTTCCTGACAGCGCGAAGGTTTTTTATGAAGAAGGTAACCCAAATCAGTAGCAGGTTTTTGTTTGTTTGTAATTGATAGCAACATATCTTTGATTTCGCTCTTTGAAAAAGTGCATTTTTATATTTTTGTCATTCTCCGTGAACCGGTCAACGCTAATATACCACTGATCAACTTGAATCAAAAAGATATTGGTATTCGTAGTAATTCAGCGGTACTTCCAGCA
>Ga0209367_1004192_pt1 | contig 19853 bp, 14 predicted proteins | sample WorMetLIZISLAND2_FD_187412 | JGI IMG/M metagenome (GOLD analysis project Ga0209367, IMG submission 187412) | Marine gutless worms symbiont microbial communities from Max Planck institute for Marine Microbiology, Germany - Olavius geniculatus... ...
CCTATTAGTGATTAATAGTAACCTAGGCCTCATCTTGCACCGTTACTGAGATGGGGCGAGTTACTGGCCGAAAATCGCTAATTTTGACCACCCCCCTCTCATTTAGTGCCCTCGTTCGGGGAGACCCCCTTCGAATTTATGGAAAAGCTTTACGGTTCCTGAAACTAGAGTCTTCCAGGCAGCCGTCGGTGAAGATTTGGAGATCCTAGCTTGGACCGTTTTTGCCTGATCCACCCGTGTGACAGACAGACAGACGGACGGACAGACGGACGGACAGACGGACAGAATTGCGATGGCTAAGACGCGCTGAAAGCATAGCTGCTTTCGCGCGTAAATACTGTTCAGTTTATATACATTGTAAGGGCGACATCGTGGTTGTAGATATAAAACAGCACAAGTCACAATAAAAATTCAAACATCACCGTTACACAATGCCAGAAAAACTTTGTTGACTGTGTAATGGTAAAGTTTGAATTTTTAAATTGTGACTTGTGCTGTTTTATATCTACAACCACGATGTCGCCCTTACACTGTATATAAACTGAACAGTTTTTACATAAATTTTGGTATGGTTGGCTTTTAACAGTGTACTGCCTATGCATAATGCTGAACTTTTCGTGCTATGCTATGAGCCATAAAAAGGCACCCCATTTATTTTGACAATAACTTGGCCAAATGTTGACCAAACATTAAAATATTTGGCAAAAGTGTAGCACTGAAAATTTGCAACATAGCTGTGTTGGTTGGGTAGCATTTTGCCTAATCTCATTTCGCCTCATCTCATTTCACCTAATCTTTTTTTGACAGGTGGACCAATAACAACGACTTGCTTTGTCGTGTTTTGCCTCTTTGACAAGCTCTGTTTTGTTGTTCATTATTTTTTCTGTACCATAAATTTTTTGGCCGACCATAAGTAAGTATACGTCTCATTTCGCCTAATCTCATTTCGCGTCGTATACTTACCCTAACCCTAACCACAACCCTACCTCTAACTCTAACCCTAGTTTGATTTCGGTTGGGGCTCAGCAGTACACCCAACTGGGGGAACGATTAGGCGAAATGTGATTAAGCGAAATGAGATGACACCGCTGTGTTATGCTCACCACACCAATTTACTGTACTTACTTTACCACAGGAAGACAAAGTGCATGTACATGCGAATGTGTTAAGCAATAATGATAAAAACGTACATTACAGGCTGAACAAAACCATTCAAATTCGCACTGCCTACGTAACGCAAGTTATACAAAACACTTAGGCTACGTATAGGCATTGCAGATTTCAGTAAGTAATGGAGAGAGGTGAAATCGTTTGCTACTAGGCCTACTCACTGAAGAGAGGTTTGGCCGCGATGGCTTTACTGAGCTCTACGTAGTCACTCAGTCCAACGGCGTTCTCCGCGGCTACTCTGAAGAAATAGTCGCACCCCTCCCAGAGCTTGGTCGCCGTCGCTTTGGTCGTCTCTACCGAGGTCCGCCCAACGCTCACCCAGTTGTTACGGGATGCGTCACGACGCTCCACCACATATGCCTCTATAGGCGCTCCGCCGTCGCTGCAAACAAATGGTTGAAATGTTAAAAAGCTAAAGGAACTTATCAAATATTCATAGCTTTTAACAAGCAGCGTACACAGCGACGGAACTGAACTGAATGAGACGAAACGAAATATGAAATGAAATACGACTTTTCATTTAAGTTCATTTCGTTTCTGTGCTGTTGAATACACCTTTAACGGTATTGCATCGCAGAGCTACGGAGCGTCACCTGCCATGATAAGATCACACGGCCCAGTTTCTGCCACCCGACACAAGTAAACGTGTCAGGCCTTATCTCTAGCCAAACAGGCCGGTGCTTAAGGAAATGGAAAGCTGAGTTGACCTAGATTACAGACAAAAATGGTTCATCAGTCCACAGACAGTCGCCCATCCATTTGATAGCGACCCGAGAGGAAGTCAAGCCCACGACCTCTTGATCGTAATCCAACGTTTTAGCCGTTACGACACCAATCCACGAAGTAAGTAAGCAAGTACGCAAGTAAGTCAGAATCAAGCTTACAATAACACACGTCACAAAAGCATGAAAACAGTATGCTAGATGATAAAAAAATTACGGAGCATAAATGCAACACAGGAATGACATAATATTATGAAGATTAGTCTAAGCATAGTTAATACTAAGCTTGGGCAATAAAATTGTTTATTAATAAAATCATATACACTGTAGCTATAACGTGAAATCGCACCTGGCTGACTTGTCCCAGGCTAGAGACACGGAGTCGCCACTGGATTCTGTTACTCGAAGGTTTCTTGGAGCTGACGGTTTGTCTGCAGCGACACAGAAGAACGGTGACGTTACAAGAAAGTATGTACACGTAGGCAAGTAATTTATAAAGCACGTTAACTGTAAATAACCTCGAACGCGCTCGGTGTGCTATAGTAGAACGAAAAGTAGAGAACGCCTTTTACCATTCCTGTGATGATGCATTTCTCCAAGTTTTCATCCGTCTTTTTTCATATGACGTGTCCGAAGTATGTGTGTTTTCTAGCTATAACTGAACTCTTTTATCCACTTGTTAATTTACTGCATAGTTTATACTCACGTCAAGTCATTCACAGTATAGTGAAGAATCGCAAGTGTTTGTACGTCACGTGTCACTGCAGGAAAGCGCGGCCGTACACAGCAGATTTAAGTTGAGTTTCAAATGTGCCAGTTGTTACAGTTAACTCAGAAAAAAACAGCTTAAGGAAAACTGCTGAAACGGTAGAACAAATTCTCCCGGATCCAGCACAAAGAACTGACAAGAAAAAATTGCAATACCCTGTTTATACGAGAAAGTTTGCGCTAAGAGCGCTCTTAGGCCTACAGCAAGCTTCCTCGTGTAGACGAAGTATAAATCGAGCCAGCTGCAGTACCTTTGACTTCGACAGTAAATGTAGCGGTCTTGCTGCCGGCCTTGTTGGCGACCTTGATCTTGTACAGTCCTGCCTCGTTGGGTCTAATGTTCTTGAGCGTCAGTCCGCTGTGCCAGGCGTCCGTGGAGGCTGTGGCCTGGACCCCGCTAGAGGTCAGCGGTGTGCCGTTGAAGAACCATTCCACGCTCGGGTCAGGGTGGGCGGTAAAGTTCACGTCGATAGTCAGGCTCGTACCGGACCGACAGCTTTGAACCTGGTTGTAACGCTCGTCGTATTCCAGCACCGGCAGTTCTGTACGAAACATACACCATGGTCTATAAAAAGGTGTCATCTTTATTTTTCGAATAGTTCCGCAAAGCATTGGCCGATTTTAATAATTTTTGGCATACAGACATCAGAAAAAACTCTACGCAAATGAATGTAGTTTTGGCCACTTCACTTTAGTACTGTCGCTACACTACCTTGTGTAATGGCCGTTTACAATACTGAATTCATCATTCTGCTCCGGCTTTGCGTGAAGCCTCAAGACTCTCCTGTTTTCTAACCGACCCTGTACTGCATTATCGTCATAAATTGTGTAGCACATTATAACATTGACTATTATGATTACTATCAAAGTTCCCGCCCAACGAGCGGATCCACTCTGTTACCCGGCTTGCACAGTCAACCGCCTCAAACTGCCCGTGGGGGGAAGGTAGGAGGCAACGTAGGGGCGCACGTAACTAAAACCAAAGGACTCAAACGCCGCAGTCGGGGCCCGCGACCATGCAACACAGAAAGCGCCAGAGGGGCATGACAGACAAACAGACAGACTTTCCGCATATTATAGTAAGATTATGACTAATATGAATCAGCAAATCAACATCACTCACTGTATACATGCAGACTGCCGGTAGATTCAATACGTCCCAGTCTGTTCATCACTTCACAGCGGTATCTGCCCGTGTCGTTCGGCTGCGTATCTTTGATGGCCAGCGTCGCTTTGTTGTCCCAGAAGAACATCTCGTATTTGCGACTCGGATAAACTTCACGTACGTCTTTGAACCTTTACCGACCATACATGCAGTACAAACTGTACGATACAGTGCAACTAGCGACTATATCCTCGACAGCAGGGCTGCCAAGTTATCATAACGCCAATGCGGGTAATAACAATCTCCTCAATTCCCCGTCTTTGCCCCCCTGTGCTCACTTCCCCAAGTTCCCTCCCGTTCCCTGTTTTTCCTGATTTTCCTTTCCCCTCTATTGCCTTCCCTTCTCTTACCTCTCTCTTTCCCTTCCCTCTCTTTTCCCATTAAAAGTAAGACCCCTAAAAATTCAGCTAAGGGGCACGGGCGCGCTGTGAGCTCCCCCGGCGGGGTTTAGAGCCAAAATCGAGTCTGATGCATTTTAGCCTTAAATATGACATTACGTGGCAACAATTTAAATTTTTCCCCAATAATCAGCTGACCAAAATCAGTTCAGTTCAGTTCATTTTTATTCGTTCCGTATGCGCATGAAAGTTTCTCCTCTGATGTTATACTATTTCGTGCTACGTGCATTTCAGATAGTTTAGTGCATAAAAATACAGCTGTCAAATGATAACCTGGTTTTCGCTAGACGGCGACACTTTCGTTAGAGCTATCTAACTGTTAAATCAAGTTGCCGAATAAATTAACGCTGATATCGTTATAATTGTGCACCCGCATACACCTATGCTGATGAAATATCCGAAGAGTTACTTGCAGTTTGAAATGTTAAAACTTTGCACATAGTGAGTGTGATTGGTATCACGCAGGAGGACACCAATAAATTGTCTCGAAAGTTACAAATATTAACGCCGAAGCGGCACCACAGATACATACCTTTAGGTATATATCGGCGCCTGCGGTGATAGTTTCGGCTAACAGCAGCTAATGGCCGTTTTTATTCCACCATTACCGTTACAGCAATAACTCGGCCGCAGACTGACGTAGATGAATGAAATTTTGCAGTAATGTAGACGGCTGCTACCGGAAATAGACCGTTTGACCAAAATGGACAAAAATAATAAATTCAAGATGGTGGCGGCCGCCATTTTGAATTTTATTTATCGCTCATAACTCGTTCAATATTGCACGTATTTGCATGAAATTTGGCATGTGTATTACGTTGGAGGTCCTACATACAGAAATGCCAAAATATTGAACAAAAATTATATCCAAGATGGCGGCGGCTGCCATTTTGGATTTTTGCACAAACAGCAATAACTCAGCCGGGGATTGACGTAGATGAATGAAATTTTGCATTAATGTAGACGGCTGTTACCGGAAATGACACATTTGACCAAAATGAACAAAAATAATAAATTCAAGATGGCGGCGGCCGCCATTTTGAATTCCATTTATTGCTCATAACTCGTTTATTACTGCACATAATTGCACGAAATTTGACACGTGTATTGCCTTTGAGGTTTTACATACAAGCATGCCAGAATATTGAACAAAAATAAAATCCAAGATGACAGCAGCCGCCATCTTAGATTTTTGCACAATAGCAATACTCAGCCGCCACCTGACATACACTGTGTTTCTTAAAAAACTGGATCCCTAAGACAGGTCGGCATAAATTTATCAAAATAAGTTTGCCTAAAATGATTTTTCACACAGTGCACTGCCATTCACTTGAGTTGTTGTTGTTGTGTACAAAGTAACTGTTCAGTGACCTTTCAAACTTTAATAAAACCACAAATATTATATATAAAAAACTGCAAGCAATTCATTTAATGTTGTATAAGCGCTGATGTAAAACTGCAAAAATCAAAAAGTATAAGCACGAACATTATGTAATAGCTTAGACATTTATATCTGGCTACTGAAAACAGATTAAACGTCTAAGCTAATACAGTAGTTTGTGCTTATACTTTTTGATTTTTGCAGTTTTACATCAGCGCCTATACAACATTAAATGAATTGCTTGCAGTTTTTTATATATAATTTTCTTATAATGAATGTGAGTCCGACTTGATTAATGGCTGTGGCAGACTTAGAACATTAAAAATTTTATTACCACGGAAAGTTAAGTTTTATAGGCATATATTTCTTGATAACAGTTATGTGATTCATAAGTTTTTTTGTGCCTTGTTGTCGACTGGCAGCCTACATGACAGTTGCATGATGTCAGTTTTTACAGTTGATGCAGTTGAAAAAATTTATGGCGATTTTTGTCGTTTTTATTTGTACATTTTCTGTCTGTCTGTCTGTCTGTCGGTTTTTGGTGTTTTTACTGTATTTTATATCTCGGATATATGTACTGCATTGTATCTGCATTGTATTTGCCATTTACGAATAAAGGTGCTCCTTAGGTTTAACCGTGGCTAAGTTATCAACGCTCAAATTGATCTGTTTTTCACACACCATGTAAATTCACTCAAAATAATGTAGGTAACGTATTACAAACAAGCAACCATCAACAGTAACAGAAATAAAATAGAGTCCGTACCATCGAATCTCGATGTCCTTGGTTCCCGGTTTAACTGAGCACTCCAGTGTTGCGACTTCCGGTGAAATGACGGTAACGTCCGTCACTCCACTGAGCAGTTTCGGCGCATCACCAACTACGAATGCAAGTAGCACACATAGAAGATTAGTCTACACTTTGTTTAGTTCCTTACCTTCCCCTCCCCCACGATTTCAATGGTTCAGCTAAATATCGTAACTCCTGCTACATAGAGCTGAGATATGTGCGTTAATTTTTTAATTGCGTTAATGTTTTGGATAACGATTAATTCTTATGAGCGTTAAGCCCAAACTCCATTACACCGACTTTGTGACAAAGTCTACAGACTACAAAGTACACGGACTTGCATGATTTTTGTGTCTTCGACAAAGTGCACGTACTTTGTCGCTGACTTTGTCGCCGATTTTTTCCATGTATTGTCACGAACTGAATTCCCTTAGAGCGACACGAACAGATCTGTCGCTAACTTTATCACAACCATTGCGACATGGCGAGATGGCGTAAAAGTCTAAAACTTTTCTCTGACCTCCCCGTTTCATAGTTTGTCACCGTTTGTGTCTGTGACTTTCATAATTTTTGTTTGTGACATTTACCAAAACTTCCCCGCAAGGAAACTGCGCTGAATGTCGGCATAATGGAATCTGGGCTTTATGTCGTTTACGTGTTAAGTTGACGTGCTAAGTTACAGCTCGGATATTTACCATAGCGTACAGATCATGAAACTATGCCGATAACGCACCTGTTGGTTCTTCAACTTTGACGGGTGTGACGCACTCTGAGAACGGTCCGATGCCGGCCTTGTTCTGAGCCGCCACTCGGAACTTGTAAGCCGTGTTCTCGGTCAGGCCTCGGACCACGTACCGCGTACCAAGCACAGCATCTCCTTCGCCAGCAGGCAACCACCTAAACCACATCACAGCCATAGTTCGACTCGGAATTCATGCTGTAGAGCGTCTATGGTACGTCTGTTTGTCTGTCAAGAATGTATCGTGGCTAAACGGTAGGCCGTAGGTAAAAACTTTTTACACAACAAATTAGCCCCGTGCCTTGTATCTAGGCACGCAAAATTACAGCGATCTAGTGCAATGGGAACATCAAATACGGGGATAAATGGAGAAGGGATAGGAAAAATGTATGTTTCTCATCGGAAAACTGGTCATATCTCGGAATCAGTGAAAGACACGGCCAAGATTACTACTAATCAGTATTAGGAAGTAGCATACGCCTTTTCAGATGAAATAAAAATCATCGACCTTGGATAATCTCGAAAGTTAGTACTGCAACAGAAACTGCAAAAGCTGTAGCGTGGCTTTCCTAGTGACAGCTGGGCTTCCTTGTAAACTGCGTTAAAATTTGCGCATTTTATAAACTGCTTTAAAATTCTTTAAAAGACATTGGGCTATTTTAGGGCTATCGGCCCATCTACTGGTTGTGCTACGGTGCAAGACAGCGACTTATTAGCATGCAAAATGCACCAATTCATGTAAAGGTGGGACAGTAAACCTAGTTTGACTGCTAGTAGCCTACATTTAAATTAACGCTAAGACGTGTGTAGAATAAAATGTTTTAATGACATGTTTTTGCGAAATAACACTAAATTACAAACGCTGATCAACAGTCTTTTTACGCTGTTTCAAACTCTAAAATTGTAATCAAAGTTTGACTGATTAAAATTTTTATCTGATTATTTTTCTAACATTGAATCGAATTTTCGTGATTCCCGCGGCCCTGTCGTTTATTTCTCAAACCGCAGAGAGTTACAAATACGAATGTGGCGCTTAAAATACTAAACAAAATGTTCCAAATGTTTCAAACTTCAGAAAGAGAAAGGAGCTCACAACTTGGACGTCAGACTTACGACCAAAAGGTCGCAAGTTCGACTCGCAGTCGGGTCGCTATCAAATGGTTATTACTTGGATAAGCGACTGTTTGCGGACAAACAAAAAATAACGTTCGCAGACAGTTAAAAAAACAAATCAACCACCAACGCCAACTCAGCTTTTTATCCTTCCGGGGTATGTAAATCGAGTACCGACCTGCTCGGCTGGCGCTACTAAGGGCACGTTCACCTGCGTCGGGATGACAGCTGCTACAACACAGCGTTATCGTCACACATGGCAGGTGACGCTCTGTAGCTCCGTGAGGAATTTCCCATAAAGTGCTACAATAATATACCTTTCACTGGCGTAGCCAGAGGGGGGCGGTAGAAGGCAATATCTCCCTCCAACTTTGGTTGTATTACGCAAATCTGGGCAGTACAGCTAACAAGATTTATACCCGTTGCATGCATTTTAGGGTTTTTAACTTCCAAAAAAGCGTTTGCGCTACCCAACTGGACAAACTTACAGCGCTCTCCCATACCGTCTATGTAGCTGGTAGGAGAAGACTGACAACCTTCTGCTCTATAGGCATTTGGCTATGATTTTCATCCCTTTTGGCCTTAGTCCGGTCCTTCCCTCCCTACTACAATTTCTGGCTATGCTTACCACCCATTTAACCCTTTAACCCTTAGTATCCTTTTACCTGAATGCGGTGGTCTCGCAGTACTCAATCACATAGTTTGTTACAGCAGATCCGCCGTCGTCAGTTGGAGGCGTCCATGTCAACTCGACCTGGTTCTTCTGCATGTCCTTCACTTCAGGTACTCCGGTCTTGCCGGGCTTGTCTATCACAAACCAGCGTCATTACAATATTTTGACCACACTATAATAAACAACGTCCTGTTGTAAGCTCACAGGCCAAAGACAGACAACAACATTTACAACGCCCTGAAATTCTTCTACGACTCAGCGTTGCTTTCGTATCTCCATAATGTAACTTTACCATAATCGGAAATCAGCGTATACTTAGGAAATGCGTGTCTGCTGTTTAACCGTCATGAGTTTCTTGCCCGGGTATACACTGAAACGCACCTAAGTATATATCGCAAACAATTGTACGCTATAGCTTCAGTAATTTTACGTGGCGATCGGCCGAGGCAGCTTGGAGATTTCGCGGTTCGAAAAAAAGAAAAGAAAAAAAAGACATTCGCAGCAAAACATTAAGGCCTGTCTGGCTAGCTACCGAAAGCAGTTAAAAAACAAATCAACCACCAACGCCAACTTAGCTTTTTATCCTTCCGGGGTATGTAAATCAAGTACCTTAAGGTGTGTCCAAAGCGACGGAACTGAAATAAACAGAAATAGAGGCCTCTCTCAACTATCATCTCAACTCGTTTCAATTATTTCAGTTTATTTTATTTCCGTCGCCGCCTTGAACACGGCTAAAAAATTAAACTATGGGTGTAATAAATGTTGAGAGAGAGAAAGAGAAAAAGCAAAAAACCTACTCCAAGGGTTGCGGGCGGTGATCGGTAGCGACGGATCGCTCGGTTTGCCGGCTCCCATCTTGTTGACGGCTGTCACGCGGTACTCGTAGACCATGTCCTCAAACAGATCCTTGACAACCAGCGACGTGTCCGGGATGGGGTCCTTGTTCAGGAAGACCCAGTGCTTCGAGACCCTGCTGCGTCGTTCCACGTGGTAGCCTATGATGGGGGTCCCTCCGTCCTTGGCGGGTGGGTTCCAGACGATCTTCATCGATGTGGCGAGAACGTCAGTCGCGGTGGGTGCCGATGGAACTCCGGGCACCGCTATACAGAAAACCATCGGCATATTGAACAATTTGGTTAATTAACTAATCGGTTAATGTATTTGTGCGGTTTGTTGGTGTGGTAGCGTGCCGAACTGGTGATCGTGAGGTCGCTGGTTCTTGACTCCCGGCTGGTACACTGCCAGGTAACAGCTCTGGGCAAGCTGTTCACAGTTCACACATATGTGGCTCTGTTCACCAAGTATAATTTGGTACAGGTGGCCAAAGGACGGTGACGCTCTGCAGCTGGGAAGGTAACCATAGATCTGGCGTCGCACTGGCCATGCGTCACATACTCTGTGGTCTATCCATCAGACTGACGGAACATGGAGGACCGGAAAATGGCGTGGATGTCACATTGCCGCATGGTGTCATATTAATGCAAATTAAGATCTGGGATCGTAAAATCTTCATTATCTGCACATCGAAAGCATAGTCCACCTAATGAAAATCGGTTTTTCGTTTTCTGGTCCTCCATTTTTCACCTCCTGATTGTTTGGTAATTTGGTCCTCTATTTGCCAGTCTTCCACAAACAAATAAAAAGTAAAATAAAATAAAAATTGTGGTTTTTCACCACAAATAAAAAAAATAAAATACCTAAAAATTCGTCTTTTGAAGTTTTTAAAGTTTTAAAAAGAAACCTTTAAATGCCTAGGTTTCCAACCTACTAATTGTGCGATTGTGAAACATTGTCTCGAGTGACTCCAGACAGAGTTTTACAATCAAACTCTAGACACTCTAGACAGTGACGAAACGTATAGGCTAGGCTTACAGTAGGGGCTCTTAGCGGTGATGCCTTGTGACAATTCTGCCGGTTCACCAACTCCGACCTCGTTTTCAGCACTGACTCGCAGCACGTATTCGTTGCCGGCGACCAGACGGATAACTCGGAACTCGTTGCCCGTATCACCGGTAGTGCCGACCGCTATCAAATCACATCAAATCAAATCATTCCTTTGCTTAGTAGATAGAAGAAGTAAACCGCTACTAGCATATACAAGAAGCCCAGCTGTCGCTAAGGTGGGCCAATCGGCGACCGTACCGTACCAGCGTCAGACTTCCGGTCACAGAAAAAAAAACGATTTTCCGAAGTGACTGCACTCCCATGCACACTATGGTGACGCTGCTATATCGAACGTTACAAACAAGGCTAGGATATGATACGGCAATTCGGCGCACGCAGATAATGTCTGCAGTCAGAAACTTTGCATTCGAAATTGAGGCCAAACTGCTGCAGATCGAAACACAGTATATATTGGCAGCCTATATAGGAACTTCTCATCGCCCTATCTAACGGTATCATCGCCGCCCGTACGACGTACCGTTTAGCCACAATGCACGCGTTACAAACAAACAGACAGACAGACACATCGTACCCAAGGCTCAACCTAATGGTCGTCTAAAAACTGGTCAGCCAGACAGCAAGGCTTTTATCAAGAACACTGACAGCTGCCCTTAAACCTATAGGCCCACGTACTCAAAAAACTAGCTAAGCTAGCTGACAACAGAATGCTTAAAGTTAAAATACCTTCTAAAAACCAAAGTATCCGATAAACTATTCCAGACATTTATTACCAAAAGCGTCATTTAAGGGGGGTGAAGTGGTCCACGGACTCGCAAGGATTTACGATTTTAGTTTTTTCCCTGATAAATTGTACCTTTGAAACAGTGTTAGGCCAACTGCTGCAAAAACAATACGTTACGTAGACTGAGACCACCCCAACGATTTACTGAAATGACGCCACTGCTTATTACTCTACACAAAAAGGAATACATTGATTCTAACTTTACCACACCGAGGTTTATAATACAACTTGTACGATGCATACCCTACTCTCGTATTTATAACATGGGCCAAAAACTCAAAAAAAATCGGCATAACAAGTCCGAAAAAAAACAATCTCATAGCAGCAAATCAAGTCGAGCTGTAAACGAAAAACGTAACTCAAGACTCGGTAGTTTAGTAATGGCCAGTTCACGTCTACGACTCCGACGAAACTCAACTCGACTCCCGGGCTAGCAAACAACGCGTGTACTGTGTACAGCAGCGTGAGGTCACAATGTTAATGACGTCATTGCATTATCATCCGATGTCACGACAGTTGAGGTGAGTTGAAGTGAGTTGTGTAGTAAATGCGAAGTGGCCATAAGCAGGGTTGAAAAAGAACCTAGGTTTTTACAGAATAGTTTAACGTTTTTAATAGACTTTTTTTGGTTTTTTATGCATTGTGGTTTAGTGTCCAATGAACACCGAACACAAAACTACGACCCAGGAAAAGCATCCTATACACCCATCCACCCGTAAACACATTGTTTTCTATAAATTATAGCAAGATGAGGTAATACAAACTTACGAATTAGTTACAATTAAAATATGAAATAAAATATGATATGCAATAATTTTCACAACAAATAACCTAAACTTGGTTATTTCAGGTTTGAAAAGCTTTCTGTAAGACCCCCAAAAACTAGGATTTTTCAGACCAATTTTCCAGCGGCATAACGTATTATACGTACGTATGTAGGTCGACTTGGCGGGGTCGCGTTTCTCCACAATGTATCTTGTAATGGGCTTCCCGCCATCCGTCTCCGGCCGATTCCAGCGCAGAGAAACACTCGTGTCTGTCACTTCCGTCACTGTCAGACCGCGAGGCATGCTGGGACGACCTGTTAACGACAAGCAATTCGGTATAAATTTTAACACGGTCTACAGTGTACTGTGTGATCGTAATGAAGCATAGACTAATACACAGTTGAAACGTACCAAGCCTGTTTATTTCATAGCCGTGATCGACGGCGTGTTCGGCCTGAGACTGGGTGCTGTACACAGACCCAATGCCATGTTTCAGTGGTCAGGCTTGAGAGGAGTGAAATTATGGGCAGTTGAAATAACAAGACCAAAGACCACGGACGACGTCACCACAATACCGTCATTAAGTCACCGCCGTATTCAGAAGAGGGCGCCACGGTAACGGTAATTTCTAGTTCCGCTTTATTGCGATAATACATTTGAATTTTATTTTGTGAGCTACGTTTCGCACTGCGGATGACGTCTTTTTACGAGTGCAAGTGCGCCATACAAAGCTTATGTTACCTTTTTACGTTTTTCATAAGTAGCTGCCATCGTAATGACACACCTCTATGAAATCGCATTTCGTGGTTATAATTGCCTCCTGCCGGTTCGTGTGACGATCGCTCCGCTCGTTCCGATGCTGTTCTCTGCGTTGCAGTGCAGTGCCATTTCACATGGAAACTTTATACCATAAATGTTATTGTCAGTGTAGATCTGAACTGACAAATGGATCATTCTGAGGCTATTGGGTCAGCGCGGGCCACACTGACAAGTGACTGATAAGTCAATAGCAAATCCGACACTGATATTTCTATACTGTCTCTCAGACAATGTGCGTTACTTGCAGCCTGTGCATAAAAAGTACCCCCTAGGTTTTCAAGAAATGCCAACACATGAATAATGCAACCATGACAGGCATCTTTGTATTCATCAGTCAGGCAGCACAGATTAGCAGGCAGACAGCGTGCTAAGGCTGTTCTTGCTGCTCTGTATGTTTTTCTATGCATGTATTGCATTTTTCTTATTTGACTTTTGGGTGGCCAGCTTTGATGGGCCTGTGCCCTTTCTGGCAGCCTGGTTGCTTTTTCCCAAATAAATATTGTTGCTTCGTGTGTGGTTGCTTCAAAGGATTTTACGCGCGAGAGCTAGTATAGCTGCTATAACGCGCATTAGCTACGGTAATTCTGTCTGTCCGTCCGTCCGTCTGTCACAACCAGGTATCGTTTCAAGACCACCTGAGATATAGAGACTTCCGGTTTTCACAGTATGATAGCTTAATGTCTCTAGTACTTCGTGACAAAATGTCATGCCGCTGGGTTCGGGGGTCCCCTCGAACGCTGAAGCGAAATAAGGGCACCCCCTTAAAAGTCGTTATTCTACTGTTATTGGCTCGTCTAACGTAAAAATGGTTCCATATAGGCACAGACATGCTGCTTATCATAACAAGCGCACCTTGAACCCCCAAATAAGGGGTTTTAATGAATTTTTCGTGATTTCAGCCTGCGACACGCTTTTCAAAAGTAAATTGCGCTGAAATGGCTGGAGATAAACCAAGACAACCTGCGTATGGAATTTTCAGCATTGAATGCAGATTTTAGCAGTCGAAGTCCGGACCCTCTAGGTTCAAGAAAGCCTGCGCACCCGGACGTTAAACTGGGGTACCCCCGCGTGAGCAGGCCTCCTTAAACCTAGAGGGTGAGGACTCACTCTTGAAATGTATGCCACAGCCGGAAATTGGGAAAAAATCACCAAAACGCCTTATTTGCGGGGTTCATAGTCGTACAAGGTCATTGATGTTGATATTACTAAAAAGCTTGTCACTACTGTTATTATAATGAGCATGTATGTGCTTATCTGCAACCGTTTTACGCTAGACAAGCCAATGGCGATAAAATAGCAACTTTTTTGCAAGGGAGGGGGCTGGGGTACTTCTATTTGACACCTCGTTCGAGACCAACCGGGAACCCTCTCACCTAGCGTCAAGAAATTTCGTCGCAAAAAACTGGAGACACTAGGCTATCTGTGTTAAAAACCCTGAGTCTCAATCTCACCATGGGCTTGAATCGGTACCGGGTTCCGACGGACGGACGGACGGACCGTGGACGTGATTACGACAGCTAATGCGCGCTAGCACATAGTGCGTCGCGCGTAAAAAACAGACGAAAATGGAAATAAAAGCACACTAACCGAAGACTTTGACTTTGATCGAACACGTGGACTTTCCATATGGGTTTTCCAGCGTGACGGTGTAAGTTCCCGCGTCGGACATCTCGACGTGTCCGATGCACGCTGACGTCATGTTGCGTATGACATCAACGGTGACGCGTCGGCTGGCGACCAATGGGCGTCCGTTGAAGTCCCACGTGACCCGCGGGGCGGGGGACGCGCTGAAGGGTAGCTCCAAGATGACGGTTTCACCCTCCTTGAGCGTCAGCGACTCGTGGATCTGTTCCGTCGAAAACTCTGGAGCGGCTGCAGCAAAGCAACATAGGGATGCATAAAAGGTTCCATAAAAAACGTTACAGACGTAAAAAATGTGCCAGGAGTAAATGAAACGTTTTAAAAAGGTAAATAAATCGTTCGCCTTAGTTTGTTCAACCTCTTGCCTAATGTCTAATGCTGTGGGAGCAGCATACCTAGATAGAGAGAACTAAATAATCAAATATAGTGAATAAAAAACTTTTTATTAGCATATTTGGACTAACTAAATAAACTGCCTGTGGTTCCAAAAATGTTTCTCAAAGTTTTTGATGGAATTTTTAATGCACGTTTTTTTCAAAAATAAAAAAAAGTTGAAAAAATAAAACAAAAACGTTAAAAACGTGGCAAAAATAAAAAAAAACGTAATTAAACGTTTTTTTACATCCACGATTACAAAGTTACGTGTTCGTTTCAGATTAATCTCAATACTAACTGAAGTGATGTAGCATAACCCACAGCTCAATCATTATTATGTTTTACGTTCTTTCACGCGCACTGGCCGTTCTAGCGCAACGAATCTGGAGGTACTGCGCTCCGCCCAAAATCCCGTCGGACAGGATGACATTTACTTGATATTATACCGGTACATGTATCACCAATAAAATCTCCCATCGGCCGGTGTGTTATGCAACTAAACTGGGGGTGCTGTGCCTAAATCTGGGGGGCGCCCCCGGCTCCGGGCTAGAACCGCCATGTGCACCGTTCACGCGTAACAAAACTACGGTTCTTCGCAGATTTCACGAAACGCAACGCGCTCCTCGTACGCAACGAATGATAGAAAAGTACGGCACAAACGCAGCTGACGTAACGGCCATAACGCAGAGACAGAAGCGGTCGTTCCGTCAGTTTGCCAGCTGCGTTCTGTCCGTTACGTCCATTGGACGAAAAGCATGCATTTGGCTCACAGATGTAAAAACGTTCCAGAAAAATACCAAAAAACGTAAAAACGTAAACAACGTCGCAGGAATAAAAGAAAGGTCTAAAACGCTAGATAAAAAAACGTCAGCTGTAATTTGTTTAATTTCTTGTCTAACGTCGCATGTGCAGTATAGCTGAAACTAGAGAAAAAGGGAACTTTTTCAATTTCAGTTCAACCGTGTGGACACAACATCAAGTATCATTAGACGAAAAATTTTCGTTTCTGTGGTTTCAGTAGTGCTTCTCGAAGTTATTGACGCAATATTTATTTCACTTAAACAAAAAAAAACGTTGACAAAATAAAAAATAAAACGTCAAAAAAGCGAAAAAACGTAGCAAAATTTTAAATAAAACGTAAAGACGTTTATTATATCTATGACTCAGCTTGTGCACTCACATTGGATGGAGAGTTTAGCGGCAGTTCGGACGTTCTTGGCGACGGCGCTGTAAACGGCTTCATCAGCACTCTCGACGTTTTTGATCGTCAGTCGGTGTAAACGCCCCTCCGCGTCAAGTCCAAGGCGCTGGCTGCGGCGTAGAGGCTGATCGTCTTTGTACCAGGTCACAGGGACGTTCGACCGACTCAACTCGCACTCGAACGAAGCACTGGCTGGGAGACGAGTCACCTTGACGTCTTGTAGCTCACGCGTGAACGACATCGATTCCTCTGTATCACACAGAAGCGCTAAAATAATGAAAAGGGTTAAAGAAAATTAACAGTTGAGCTGACGAATTAGCGCATTAAAGAATTAACGTATTGTAGCTTCCGCGTAAACGTGATCGACCCCCAATATCGCACAGCAGCTGCGAATTACATAAAAAGAGTTAAAAAAAGGTTAAAAAGTTAAACGTCCGGTACTGTAGTTCCCTCGTAAACGCGATCAACTCGTCTGTGTCACACAACAACGTCGAAATAAATAAAAAAAAGTTAAAATGAGTTGGAAGCTGAGCTGCCAAATTGGCGCGTTAACTTATCCTAACGCGTTAGAGAATTAACTTCTTGTAGCTTACCCGTGAACGATATCAAACAATCTGTATCGCACACAGCCTCGAGTTAAATAAAAAGGGTTAAAAACTAAAATGAAAAATGTCTGGTACCGTAGCTCTTTCTTGAACGCGAACGACTCGTCGGCATTGCACCACGGCGACGACGCCACAAATGACTAAAGGAAAATGTAAAGGTCGCCAACCGCGTTTTCCGATTGATATATTGACGGCCTATAGCTAAATATGAATAATTTTTCATCTGCTTGTTTTGCTGCTGTGTTTCAATGAAAACAGTGACAAAACTAGTTCGCGTGTAAGTTTCAGCAACAGTTTGGCCACTTCGTCGAAAAAAAAATCTGAGCGAGAATTTAGCGAGTATCACGCCAACGTGCAGACTAACCGTATTTGAGCGGGCTTGAGACGATCGGTTCGCTCGTTCCGATGCTGTTCTCCGCCGAGACGCGGAATTCGTATTCCACATCCGGTTCCAAATCTTCCACGCTGTAGTCGGTTGTCTTCACCTTTCTGTTCAGATTCAGCGTCTGCGAACCACGCAGAACACAACGCTCACAGTTAAAAGACAAAAAACCTTAGAAACATCATGACTAAAATTAAAATATATAATTTATAAAATAAGGTGGCACTAATAAAAGCGATAAAAGATAAAGACAGATTTTGTTTACGTATTGGTGCATGATGGATGCTGCGAATGTTATTCGACGTTCAGAGGAAAATCGACCTGATGCATCAACGAGTCTCTTCCAGTGGCGGCGCCAAGGGTTAGAGCGGGGCGCATTCACCTGTGTCAGGTGGCAGCTAACCCCATATGGCAGGTGACGCTCCGTAGCTCCGTGATGGGTTTCCTATAAGGAGCTATACACCACCTTTACCTCTCTACCTTTACAGACAGAAAGACAACCAAGTCAGCGACCTACCTTCCACCGGGGCGACTTGTTGGATCGCATCTCGACGATGTAGTTGACGATCGGCGAATGTCCGTCACTGGCCGGCTTCTTCCATCGCAACTCAGCCGCCTTCCCCGATGGGGCGAGCTTGGCGCTGAGCGCGGTGGGTGGTCCGGGCTTGGTGACTAGGTCGCGGGCGGTCACAATGCCGGTGGTCTCTGAGGGTGGTCCCACCCCGGCGTCGTTGGCAGCCATCACTCGGTACTCGCAATCCTCGCCTAACACACATCACAAACTAGACTGTCAAGCCTTGCGCAAGGCTAAGTCTGTCCGCCGTATCTGCTGGCGTGGCATGTTGCGATATTTACAGCGATGACGTCAGCGTCGGCCAATAGTTATCAGTCTAGCTAGTCTTGCCCAGAAGCAGCTATTAGCAACATTATTCTATCTTGCAATAATAAAATATCGAAAAATTCAGTTATGTGACCTTGACCTCTGACCCGTGACCTTAAAATTCAACAGGGTTCTTGCGGTTGTCAAGGTACATGCTTTTGCAAAATTTCATCAAGCTAAGTATAGCGGTTTATGAGTAGGCCTAAGTGTGTTAAGACAGGAAAAAACAGACGGAAAAAAAGTTAGCGACGATGCTGAAAATAATATTGTCAACGCTATCGCGAACAGTAATCAAATCGTCGTGGCATAACCGAACTTCCAAGTTTTACGCAAAATTACTTTTTTGCGAAATCATTAAAATGCAAGCGTTTTCGCCTACAGCTACCCATTTTTACGAAGCGTGGTCTGTCGTCTGTATGCCGTCTGTCACACTCACGCACCCTGCTTAAATATTTCAACGGATTCACACGCAATTTGGCAAGTACACTATCGGAATCGAATGACACATTGTGTCAGTCCCCATGGAAAGAGAAAATAGCTAAAAATTGCAGTTGCCTACTTTTAATTCAAAAGGAAACAGCACCTCGCCAAAATTGCACTTGCTTTTTTGCTTTTATCATACTAAGAACTTCCGCCAATATTTTTTGATTAGATACTTAAACTGCCAAAAAATTAACTTTTTCCTGCCTGGTTTTTATGCCAAAAGTTTAACTGACACGTTTGTTGATGTGCAATGTACATGGACCTATGAACGTTCTAAACCGAAACTTATTTACTGTCATGGCGGCGTCCCCCGAGAAGGTAGGGGCAGCTGTCCCCTGTGTACTGGCCTTACGTTACCCCCTAAGCTTCAGATTCCTAGCGCCACCCACGAATCCACGATTACTGCCTTTTTCTGCATTTTTGCGTACTGATACGTGGCGTCAACAAACAAATATTTATGAACGAACGAACCTTCGCTGACGTCGCGCGCCGTGTAGGTGGGTAGAGTGATTGGGGCACGGTTAAGGGGCACCCAGCGCGTGCTGTAGTTGGACCGTTTCTCGACATAGTAGCCAGTCAGCTGTCCGCCGCCGTCAGTGTCTGGCGCCTCCCAGGAGAGAGTCACCGACGTCTTGGTCACGTCCTCTACTCGCAGGCTGCGCGGAGCCCCAGGCACACCTGAACCGCCAACAGCACAGACATTATTCGGTGTATCACGATTCCCACAATGCTTCGCGGTTTTTTTTCTAAATATAGCAACACATAGGTATATAATTCGTTGGGCGTTCAATACGTTTTGAACAAAACTTTGCAAAAGTGTGTACATTAGCTATGTAAAACGTATATTTCTCATCCACTCTTAGGAGCTCGAAGCGAATGCGACGTTCACGAAGCAAGTTAAGCAGAAACGATTCAAGAGAGCTATAGTAAAGGTGCTAAACTTTTTGAAAGCCACTACGGTAGCTGAAACCTGATTATGATAATCTTTATTCACCAACACAATGTGGTAGAAAACAAAACAAAAATATGTAAAACAGTTACTAGGCTATAGCATATCACAGACGCACATAACCTTAACTATAACAGTATTCTAAC
>Ga0209367_1004193_pt1 | contig 19850 bp, 13 predicted proteins | sample WorMetLIZISLAND2_FD_187412 | JGI IMG/M metagenome (GOLD analysis project Ga0209367, IMG submission 187412) | Marine gutless worms symbiont microbial communities from Max Planck institute for Marine Microbiology, Germany - Olavius geniculatus... ...
ATGTGTTTGAGGTAGCTCGGCAGACAAGTCAGCAGCGTGTAGTAGCCCCAGTTGTTAGTGAAGTGAGCAATGGCAACCGCCCAGACTGGAGGTGACTTGGCGATCGACAGCCACGGAACCTTCAGTGACTTCGGCTGCAATACAACGGAATACAATCCAAAGTGAAAAATGCCCATAGCACCGCAGTAACTTCACTGTCAGTGTTTAGGAAAAAGGCGGAAAACAGCTGAGTCTTGTGTTTGGTCTGAGATGTTCGCACGCACTTTGTAGACGTCACTTCTGGTAGCAGACTGTTCCAAGGTCTTGCCGCAGAAACGGGGTCGGTCGCCGATCGTGGACAGCCGTGTCGGTGGTACACCCAGTGCCGAGGTCGATGATTAACATGTAAGTAAGTAAGCATGCAACATATTTGTAGCGCACCATAATGTCAAAACAGGTAGTTTAAATCGTAGCACGGAGTTCACTTACTTACTTACAACAGCGTCGTGAGTTTTAAAAAGTCTGGGAAAGGTAAAAAAACTGATTTTTTCTGACAGCGTAAATTTCTGACGTAGAATGCTACAGCTGTCTAAAATAGCAATTTTGCTGCCAAATGTCCTTCAAAATTTGGTTTTTAACTCTAACTTTTGCATTTCTGAACGAAACTTTTCGGACAGAAAGATTTTCCAACAGTTTTTTGACAGCCCAAAATTTGGGGAGAGGGGACAATTGCCCATCCCTATCGCCCCTGTCACAACGCCACCGCCTATATACAGTATGTGTAATTTGCATACTGCATAGGCCGATAAAGACCGACGTGTGAAACAAAAGTTTTACGGTCGGAAGCACGTGAACTTCATAGGGTGTTTACACGATCGAGCAAACATCGAGCTGCTATCTCGACGTTCTATGGTAATTAGCACGCTAATTAAGAAGCGGGCGGGTTGTAATTGGAAGGCTTATTTAACACGTGATCAGCTGTCGGCTAAAAGCCTAAGCCTATTTGGGCCAGAGGGTGGGTTCCAATAGGTCTGCTTGAGCCAGCTCAATGTTTGTTCGATGTTTGCTTGATCGTGTAAACACCCTACCAGGCTTACCTTGGCAGATGCGAGCAGTCCCTGCGATTGTTCAATATAATCGCGTTCCTTCGGGTCAATGCGCGGGTGCTTCGACGGCGTGTCAAACGTGAAAAATATCCACAGAATCGACCAGACGATTCCCAGCGCCCCTATATACAGCGCAAACAACAACATTATAGGCCTATATATATATATATGTCCTTGAAAATGTGATAATTTTGCTTGCGGAAACATCAAAATTAATGCACCAGTTAGCAAAAAAAACGCTTCAGCTGATGCAAGACAAACCCCTGATCCTTTTCGTCTTTAAATTCTAAATGCACCACTGGTTCGAAACGTAACGTGCGCGGAACAAAATTGAAGCGATATCGGCCTGGCTTCGTTCGTTGTTACGCTCACCGGCGTTGTGAGTAGGCGGGACAAAAAGTTGCGATTTACTGACAGACACTGCAAATGTCCGACAGAAAAGATTACTGGCGCTCAGAATCTCAACTTCGTCTCCACACTTTTCCAAAATGGAAAATTTTAGTTCTAACTTTGGATTCCTACACAATTTTTTTCGGGACATAAAAACTTTTCGACAATTTTCCGATAACCCAAAATATATGGTATTGCCCTTTGCCCTTGCCACGACGCTACTGATGGTGGATAGACTTACTGACCGAAGAAGTAGAAGACGGAGTCCCAGCTGACGTACTCACAGAGAAGTCCAGAGATCGGCATGGCGAGCACCGTGCCGATCTGTGCACCTGTACAATCAACCAATTCAGGTAACAGATCAGGTGCCGTGGTTAGAACGCTGGACTCGCGATCGGGAGGTCGTGGGTTCGACTCCCGCTTGGGTCGCTGTCAAGTGATTACTACTTGGGTGAGTAACTGCCTGCGGACAGGTAAACGTTCTCTGTATAATGGCAAACACCAACTCAGCCTTCCATCCCTCCGGGGTATGTAAATCGAATACCGGCCTGCCTGGCTGGAGTTAAGGCGGAGCGCGCTCGATCGCCTGTGTCGGGTGGCAGGTAACACTGTGTGATATCATAGGGCAGGTCACGCTCCGCAGTTCTGCGATAAGTTTATCAAAAATGATCCTTAACAGGTCATTCACACGATCAAGTACATATTGCTAAATATGTCAAATATTTCCCATGTCGTTTATCAAATCACAGCCTTTACAAGCTTATCTAAGTTACTGTTAACGTTCCGGCAGCTGCTGCTAAATTTTTCGGAACGACTATCCGCCAAACACATGACAAGGCGGACGGAAAATACAAAAAAAAACGATGAGCCAAGTTTCCGTCCAACACAGCGCACGTAACGCAAGGCCCTTGCGTATTTTTTCCACGCAGCTGACGCAAGCGACTCCACGGTCAAAAGGCAAGGATAGAAGCGGTGCTCATCCTTGCGTCCGTTGCGTCTGTTGTGTTGGGTGAAAACTATGGCGTTACCTGCGTAGACGCACGTGACCATCTTGCTGCGTTCCTGCGGCGGCGCCCACTTGGACAACATCGCGTGCATCGACGGGTATGTCACACCCTGCGCGACACGAAGGCTGCGTTTCAATATTGTAGAAGTCACTTTTTTTTCTTTTTTTCATAGCTCAGTCAAATGGCAACCAGTTTACACGAAGAAAGTGAAGAACAAATTCAAAATATATGAAGAAAATGCGTCTATTTCTCAAATATTAGCCGCTAACCGTGACAAAACGGCAACGTCGTGAAATGTGTTGCGACAGCAAGCTTGCTTGTTTCAACCCAGGTGCCTTCGGAGAATGGGGGCGGACTACAGATAACCGAAAATTTTTATTGTAGGCTCCTGCAGGCACGCGTGAAAGCGATCGTTTCGACAGTTGCATGAAGCTGCAGAGTAGACACCTGCATGGAAAATTTTCCGCTGGAATCCCGCGGGATACCGCTGGAAATACTGCGAGTTCGGGAATGAAATTAGCGATTATCACGCAGGATGGGAATTTAATTGACAACAATCCCGCGGTAGCAGTAGGAAGAATCGCGAGTCGACCCGCGGGAGATATATATACGTATCGCTACGTTACGTTATGGGCCCATCACTAATAGTTCTCGCGTGTCGTTTCAAGAGATTTTACAGTAATTATTTCAGTCTTTTGATGAATAATGATTTTATGTTGAGACTGTCTATATACTGAACTGCGGAACTGTTGGATGATGAGAACTGTGTTGAATGGTATGAGAAATATAACTTCACTTGCAGTTTTACAGCTTTAGGCCTACTATTTTTGTAATATTGAGTTTCAGTAAATGCACAGAACAATTGATAAAATCTGTAAAGTCAATATTGTGAAAAAAATTGGAAAAAAGTTTAACTATTTAAAAAAATATTTAACTTTTTCCAACGTAGTTAGGAAAATTTTTTTAAAAATCTAACTACCATTTTTAGAAAAATAGTTAAAGTTTAATTTTTTAAAGATTAGTGCCCACTACGGAGTATATTATTGCATTTGTCTGTCTGCAACTTTGTTGACTATTCAGTAAGCTTACCATACGTATCAAATGCAAATTGAATTTTTTGGTGAGAGAATTGGGTGGGAAGTGGGAATAACCCGGCGGGTGTGAGGCGGGTGAGAGAAGGAATGTTGAAGGTAAGGGAAGGGTGAGGAAAATAAAATTGCCATGAGGGATGGAAATTGGAACAACTGTGTGTTCCCGCGCAGGTCTCCACTGCAGAGATGAGCAGATTCTCATCAGTGAATTAGATGAAGTTCACCGTTAAAGCAGAATAGCGTCGCAGCATTAGGCCTACTGTGGCTCAGCACTCAAACTACTGTACAGAAACGCATTTAATTTTTAAAATTTCAAAACCAGCTAAACCAGGAGCGTCATTTAGGGGAGGGGACTGAAAAGGTCCACGGACCCCCAAGAATTTATGATTTTAATTTGTCCCTGTAAATCGTACCTTAAAACTGTGTTACTGTGCAAGAACAATACGTTAGGTAAACTGAGGCCCTCCCCAATGATTACTAAACCCCCAACGATTTACTGAAATTTATTCTATTTATTCTGCAAACTGCATAATGATCAAACCTCTCCGATGCCTTCGAGCAGTCGAGTGACGAATATGCCTACGAAGCCGCCGACGCGAGTAAAGATTGGCGTCAGAATAGTCAGCACGGCCGTCCAGAAGATTCCAAACAGCAGCGGTCGTTTGCCGCCGAACTTCTCGGCTATTATTCCGCCAGGGATCTGAGTCGTTATGTAACCGTAGAAGAACGCGGCCAAGATGAATCCCTGGGTCTTCTCGCTCCATCGGAACTCACCCTGTGTTAGTCAATAAAAATTAATTCGTCGTGTGTTAGTAAACCACACCGTAGTCCATAAAAACGTGCCACTTTTATTTTTTAAATGGCTCCGTGAAACAGCCTGCATTGGTCTGGAGCAGAACATTATCGATACTACTGTCAGTGAATGGAGAAAGCGTCTCCTTGCCTGTGTTCGCATAGTGGGCAAACACTGCAGTCAGTTGAAAAATGGACAACTGGATTAAATGTTAGCTAAAGTGTCAGAAATGTAAACAGAATGTGTTTTTACGCGTTATGTTAATTAAGCAATCATATCGCATTGGATAAAAAAGTGATATTTCGCTGATTGTGATTTCCCCAGGTAGTGCAAAAACAAATGCTGGGTGAGGTGGAAAACTGAATGGTCATTTGATGGCAAGATGTGTCAGAAATATTCGTACCAAAAATTATACAAATGTGATAATTGGTTCTCAGGTTACAGTCAAAAAAGTCGGGGATGTTTTTTGAGACACAGTGTAGAGCTACTTCGCCCGCGTCATTTGCGTCACAAGAAGTAAGGGGCCTACGAAAGAGATTAGCGTTGGGTGCGTTGCGTAGGATGGAACTATTATAAGTTTTAGCGTTACTCATTCGTGCAGTTCTGGTTATAGTTAGCGATGACTAGAACTGTCACGCTATGGTGATCACCGCACTGTGATTTTATCTGCCCTGAGTGCTTGTTTGTAAACCCTAACTCCACAATTTATGCGCCGCCTTGAATGCTTTGTTGCTTTTCTAATAACATTGGGCCCTGAAGTGCATGACCTTAAATGACCTTCGAATGTCATACTCTGTCATACTCTGCAAATAAAAAAACATAAAAACATGTACTTTTTTATTTTTGTAAAAAAAATCATTGAAAACATGCATAAAACATTTAAGTAAGAAAAACCGTCAATAAGAATCAAATAAAGTCAATAATACTGCTACAAAACAGTCGCTTTGTCCAGGAAATGGACGCTAAACGCAACGTGCATGCCCATGAGAAATGCATCATTTTGTACGTTTATGTTTTAGCAATAACAAAACCACGACATTAAAAAGCACAAAAATATATGAAAAACATAAAAACATGTTTTTTAAAATTTTTACTATAATAAACTTTAAAACATTTTTACATCTATGATTTAGTTAAATTTTTCGTCTCGCATTCACACACGAACTGGTATCCATGAGAACTAGAACGAACATGTCTACAGCAGCTAACAGTTTTCTATCAGCAAAACTTTGTAAGCAAACAAAACGCTGCACCAATATTTTGCAGTGCCAAGACAAAATAGAGGTTTTTTTATAGAACAGACGGCAACCAGAAACACAGGCATTTTTTACGCCTAGCTCGCGTTAGTTTGATGCACAAAAATTTTTAGTTGACTTGGTGACGTAACAGTAGGGCTTCAGACGTACGATCGAGAGGTCGTGGGTTCGAATCCAGGACGGGTCGCTATCAAGTAGATAGGCCTACTACTGAAATGAATAACTGTCTGCGTAAAGGTAAACCATTTCGTTATATAACTAATGTCAAAGTCAACTCAGCCTTCCATCCCTCCGGATGCGCATTTACCTGTATCGGGTGGCAGACTGTAACACTGTGTGATGCAGTATGGCAGGTGAAGCTCCGTAAATCTGCGATGGGTTTTGCATAAAGAGCTACAGACAACCTTTAACCTTTAGAAATGCAAGTCACTGACCTGTTTTCCGGGTTTCTTCTTTTTGATCTCATTGCCGCACTTATCGTACTTTGGTCCCTGCGTGACGCCGTCTAACGTAACGTTCGTAGCGTTCGTTTTAATCGTTTTCTGTGTGGTGTCGTCCATCATAACGATTGCGTCATCCGTGTGCTCGTCGGTCGAGTTCACCATGGCAACGAGTGCCACGCTCAGGTTGACGCGAAGACAGTAGATGTTCAGGAAACCGAAGAACGCCAGCAGCGTGAAGATAAGTCTTGCCGACGGGAACTCTACAGCGACACACCCGGCGCCACCAGTGCTATAGGCTATCTCGTCAAAAAACTACTTTTTATTACGCGCGAAAGCAGCTACTGCTTTCAGCGCGTCTTAACCATCGCAATTCTGTCCGTCCGTCTGTCACACGGGTGGATCAGTCAAAGACGGTGCAAGCTAGGATAATCAAATCTTTACCGTGGGCTGCCTGGAAGGAACCGTAAAGCTTTTTCATAAATTCGAGGAGAGTCACCCCGAACGAGGGCGCTAAATGAGAGCGGGGTGGACAAAATTTGCGATTTTTGGCCAATAAGTCGCTGTATCTCAGTAACGGTGCGAGATAGGGCTTAGGTTACTATTAATCACTAATAGGAAGTTGTACACTGGCTCTGGATTGGCGCCAAATTCAATGACCTTGAATGACCTTGAACGCCAAAATAAGTTTTTTTATGGATTTTTGGCGATTTCATTCACAGGGTGGCGCCACGGTACTATTGTTACTGGTATGCGATCCAGATAAAAAATTTGGTATTTGCATATTAACTTAGTGTGAACACCTCAATTTTCAGCTAAACTACTGAACCGGAACTGCGATAGGCTTTCGCGCGTCTTGTGAGCATTAGCTCAAATTTCTTGTCATTCCTGTTAGTGATTCCGCTTATGCCGACACATTTTTCCGTAGCGTAGTCTGTATGTCTGTTGTCTGTCACATTCGTGCCCTCTGCATAAACAGTTCGATGAATTTAGATGCCATTTGGCATGCAGACGTGTGGAGTCCAAGGGTACATTGTGTTGGACGCAGTCAGTCATATCAGGCTGTTAAAATAATGCGAAATTGTAATGGAATTTTAATCGATTTCAAAAATGTTAATCGATTATTTTAACGATTAATGATCGTTATTTTTCCCAGCCCTATCTTCAGGCATTACATAAACCTATACATCAGTCAGACGGCGCGTACTGATGCCGGTGGGTTTCTGCGCTACGGTTCCGTGTGTGCTGAGTCGTCGGTGCAGTTGATCTTTGTGTTTCTTGGACAGTCGGTGGAACGAGCCTCCGTGAAGGTCATGCCACTGGGTCTCGACGCCGACCTCGTCATCGTGCGGTACGTCGTGCACTTCGTTGAACATCACTGACATGCGCGACCGCTTCCGCTGCAGCGCCGGAGCCTTCGACGCCGAACCTAAAAAACCGTGCCAGTGACATTTTTAGAATAACTCCGTGAAACATTAACCGATTCTAATAATTTTTGGCATGCAAGGTCGTGAAAAAACGCGATGTAAAAGACTATGACTTTCCCCATCTCACTTCAATACTGCTGCTACATTACCTCGTGGAATGCAGAAGTTGTAGTTTTGCCGTTTACAACAACAAATTTGTACCAGGTAGCGCATGTCTACGTTCATACACTGTCTCGTAAGACCACAAAACCACTGAAAATTTGTCACTTATTTAGCACTAATCTAACATATTTTAAGATATTGTTGCACGATTGTCCACTGCCTGTAACTCTTTCTGCTGTCCTATATTTGTCAATGTTTTAAAGCAAGTTAAGTTTTCTGCACGTCCGATTTTTCTTAAAAACCTTTCTGGGCGGTAACCTTTTAGCTGCCTTAAACTCTGAAACAACTGTTTGTCGTCTGCAGTAAATGCCACTTTAAAACAATAACTAAGTCGACGTATGCGTTGTGGAAAATCGCACATCATACGTACAACATCGCCTGAGTTTCTGGCTTATGGCCAAATCCAAAATTTCTGTCCACTAAACGAAATATCGCGTAGAATGTCAAATACTACTTAAAATGCTTACTGTTTAAATAGTAGCCTACTCAACATTGTTTAGTTTCAGTAGATATGATTATTGTGAGGTCGTCCAGATGAGCCGAAATACAGGAATTATTTGTCCGTCCGTCCGTCTCTCCCTTCGTCCCTTACGGACTCGTACTGTAAGTGCACTCGAAAACTAAGACAGAAACAAACTAAAATTGGTATCTGACATTTCCGAGAGCAGGGACAACCGGTCTGTAATTTTTAACTTTTCAACATTCGCTGCCTTAGCGTGATATTAACCACAGCAATTTGAGGACGCAACATCTCGCGGTAACAAAAGTAAGTCGTACCTTCTTCGGCCTGTGGTGACGACGCCATGAGCACGGGTTAGTCGGCACGCGTCTACGCTGATGACATTGGAGATACTGTACGTCTGTTTGCTGCACTGCAGACTGCAAAATGCTCGTGTGATCAGCTGCCCATGCGGTGCTTCTGTGAACGCGCCACTCCGCGGGTGTAACCGGCTTAACGCTGTAGCACTAGCAGGCATCAGTGTTATTTCTGCTGCGATTTTTCAGTTTTAGCAGTTTCTAGTCAAAACTTGCGGCAAACACACAGCGGTGTCGTGGTACAGGAAACACAGGATAACTGCCCAGTTTTTTTTTGCTTGTAGGAAAATGTTCTTATTGGAAAACTTTCTTCCGAAAAATACAAAATATATACAAAAATCTTTCATTTTGAGGCTTGAAATTTTGTGCACCCATAATTTTCTCAGTCGAAAAATTGCAACTGGGAGTCGTCCATAAATGACGTCACGCTCCGAAAGGAAGGGGAGGGGGTTTACATTATTGTGACGACGTGTGACGTAATGGTTAAAGAAAGTGTAACGTCACACACGTCACATCTATAGAAAGGCACAATAAACAGCCAAATTCATGTTGCCAGCTAGCCGTATGTGTCAGAACGATGAACATTTAAGAACACTGTGCTTAATTTCACACAATTTTATGCATTACATTGACAGTAGACAGTTTTGATAATGGACATAATTCTATATATTAGAATTAGGATGTGCCGAAACTCATCTCTGTACTCTACACTACTGGCTGCCGGAGGGGTAGGCGTTTGTGACGTCATATTTGAAGGGGGTCCAGGGAAGTGTGACGAAGTGTGACAAAGGGGGAGAGTGTTGAAGTTTTCTTTAAAATCGAGTGACGTCATTTATGGACGACCCTCTAACTGTGAGAAAATTACAATTTCCTGCCCATTAAATTTTCTTCCTAAAATTCACAATTTATACCGAAATTTTTTGGCTTTTGGTCAATTTAAAGGCAAAATAAAATTACGGGCAGCCATAACTTCTCTGTCGAAAATTTTTAGCTGACTGTTAGAAAATTGCAATTTCCCCCCCCATTTAACTCTCGACGCCGCTATTTAGGAACTGCGGAATAGGTCGATCTCCATTTTTCACTGTTGATTAAAACGAAACAAATCGCAGCTGAATTTTAAGTTACTATTGATGTCACAGTTAATCGAAAAAAACACGGAATGGGAGTCGGGTGCGGCAAACTTGCTAAGAGTTCGTCTTAGTCGTGGAAGAGGATCGGCGTTAGCAGCAGCAGCAGCAGCAGCAGCCATAGCCTCCGGCTCAAAAACAGCTGTTCGCTTGACGGGCCGTGTACTATAGATAGGTCTGGCCGATAGATCAGCCGTGTACACTGCCATTTCGACAAGCTCCATGAAGTCAACCAGCTACCCCAGGCAATAAACCACCTACCTGTTCGGTCGGCCGTTAAAATGACATCGTGAATGCCAATGCCAAGGCAAACTTTTTTAAAACGTTTTACTGTCCGCGTTTCACTGTCTCCATGATAATTTATGAACCGCTGCACTTAGCTTGATTATATTTCTCGACAACCTGTAAAACCCTATTGAATTTCAAGGTCATACTCAAAATTCAAGGTCAACAAGTAATGATTTACAAGGTAGTGTAGCGATATCTTTTTGGTGTGGTGGAAAGTTTAACGACAGTTTTGTGGCAAAATTCTTTCCGAGTCTATCAGTGAAAGTTTTTTGAAAATCGGTCTACGCAGTTTGGCAAAGCTATTATAAATAATGCAAGGCTTGTTTTTGGAACACGGTGGATTTGCCCCCGCTTTGACCAACTCAACCTGACCATTCCTTTTAGGTACTCGTAACCAAGTAGAGTAGGCCTATACGTTGAGTGTACGGACACTTAATCGCGCGACACTACAGTTAGGCCTAATCATCGACACGTAATCACTTGAACGTAATCACTGATTAACTGTTACGTGATACGTGATTAAATGCCAGGTGATAAGTGTCATCATCATCATTAGTCACGGCAGCTCAGTGCCCGTTGACGTCCGACGCCTGCTTCATCATCTTCTGTCAATTGCTTCGGTCATGTGCTGCGCGGCTCAGTTCCGGCAGATTTGCTCCTTTGCACCACTCCACAACATCGTCTGTCCACTCTCTGTGTGGATGCCCATCTTATTTCTGGCGTCCATCTTTCCAAACAGCAATGTTTTCTTGGTTTTAGTCGTTGAACATCCGGTATATGTCCAAAAACGTAACTTTTTTCGGCGTTTGCGACAGATTGTGCGCTTGGCCGATTTTTTCAAACCACCTGTGAACCTAAGGCCTTGTTTCGTCATTATTTATGCCTAGCTGATTCTGAGAAGCTTTCTGAATCTGAAGCATTTCTGCTCAAATACTAATATCAAACCACCGTGTACACTATACTGGCGATAAATTATAATGCCGCCACCGCTAGGGAAAAAAACAGCGAGTCCTGTATATCAGACTCAGTAAACTTTAAACTTAGGCCCTTTAGTACCACCAGCAAAAATTCTTAGCCACTGAACTAGTCGGTATAAAGCACTGGCTGTTAAAGAAACCAGCCATTCGGCTTACTATTTAGTTGTGTACAAGCTTTTCGGTTTGGTTTAGCACACGAAAAAGAAAGAGCGTGACAAACAAAGCCGAAAGGTCTTGCAAAATCATCATCCTCGTTTTTCTCGCTGTCGTTGGCGTCGCCGGCTATATGCGGCGCTGGGGCATCTCCTCCTCTTGACTTGATCACTTCAGAACCGTACGAACTCTGACATTCGACTCCGTGCGGCTGCTTATCCAGTGAAAATCAGTCTAGCGAATTCTGCAGATGGCTTTATTGATTCTACTGCACCAATTTAGTTGCGTGTGAACCTAAGGCCTAAATCGTTATATTTTTTAGTTTCGTGCTCTATTTGCACCAAATTCTGGCGAGGCGACGGCTAATCCTTTTCATTTGTTCGCACCTGTTGCTCCCGGAAAGTAGGCCTATGATTAGTGTGTTATGTACTCAGTAAGAGACTGTGGGCGTCCGGTGCAACAGCAGCTGCTCCTTAGGGAGTGTCCACATGAGTGACAAAACCCCGCATGCGACAAAAAGGCAGGGCTACGTACAGCGCAACTGTCACTCATATCGGGCCTGGCAGCGCCATCGCACAAAAACCATACTGGTGGCGTCTCGTGCGATGGTGCTGCCAAATCCTAGTTGACTGACAGTTGCACTGTACGTAACCACGCCATGTTTTTGTCGCATGCGAGGTTTTGTCGCACATCTACAGGCAGTAGCACCCCCTTAGGGTAGTGCGGAGTAGCGCCACGCACTTATCTTAGCAGCTGGTCGGCACAGGTATGGTCATTATATTAGTGCTTACCGTTTAAAAACAAGAGGCAAGCAAAATCCCAGCTAGGACCCGCGCCGTGCGGAAAATACAAAGGCCTATTCAGTCTATCTGCAGATCTGGAATATTCTGCGGATCTCAATCTGCCAGCGATCTCGTCGTCAATCCGCATACCGTATCTTTGTTGTGTATGCCTAAACAATCCAGGCCGCTAGCAGCGGCGCCCTGCGCGTCTTATAGGTCTACAGTATACCCCGTTTACACGATCAAGGAAACATCGAGCAATCATTGAACAAAAATCCAGCAAATGCATTCAAAATACACGTGCACGACGTGTGCTCTAATTGCTCGATGTTTGCTTGATGTTTGCTCGACGTTTGCTCGACGCTTGCTCGATGTCTGCTTGACGGGGTATTAGCGTAGCACACAGATTATTTGTAGCAACAAACTTGGTTTTCTAGACGTGGGTCTTGTCGCACTTTTATTCTACCACTAATGTGATGTTGCTCCCTTAGCACTAGATCGCCAACGCTGGCGTGCGAAAAGCAACGATATTTCGCTATTAGTAGGCCGAATTACTCGTTAATATCTTTCAACGTAGCCCAACATATTATATTACAAGCGTACATCAGCGTCACACCAGTCAGACAGATAGACGGACGGACAGACAACATACGATGCCATTACCCACATCATTACTATTGCGGATAACGAGAAACGATTAACAAGAAGCCAAGCTATCGTTAAAAAAGCTGACCGTACCCCCTACGTCCAAAGTCCAGCTTCCGACTTTTAGTCGTCATGGAGAGAAAGCGATTTGTCAGATGTGACACAGATCCATGCACGTTATGTTAACGCTGTCTTGAAAGCTACAATGAACGCTAGTATAACAGACATCGCACGTGGTCATTTTGCCAGGCGATATAAATAGCTGAAGAATAATAGGGTGTTTACACGATTCAGCAAACGTCCAGCAATTAGCACGTGTATTTTGGATACATTTGCTGGAAGTTTGCTGGCAGTTTGCTGGATCGTGTAAACACCCTATAAACGAACACAGATAATATCGGACGCGGATTTTGCCAATATTTCTCACAATAAAAACGCCTTGCTCTGGAAAACACGCTACAGCCTATACAGTTTTTGTTGCAATACTGACCTTCAAGGTCATCCAAGGTCGATAATTTGCAGGTAATTTGAAAGCCAATATGCGACTTACTTTTTATTAGTGGTTAATAACAACCTAAGGCGCTATCTTGCACCGTTTAGCCACAGTAGCCCTACATCCGTGACGAACAGCCAGACGGACGGACGACAACTCATGCCTATAGCTCGACATTTACTAAAGTACGGTCGGCTAAAAATCGATCAAACTGCGCAAGATAGGCGATAAATAGGCGGTCGATTATGACAGGACTCGAAATCACTGTATACGCTAATACTGAGACCCACTTAGGCCTACGTCAACCATTACGCTCATTGGGCGTCTACACAAATCCACGAGCGAAAAACACACAAAACGTGACAGAGCAGCAATGTTACAAAATTTAGCGAAATGTTAGCACGTAATTAAGATGTGAAAAAAAAACAAAATTGCAGCAAAAGATAGGTAAATACTTACTTAAATAGTTAAGAAGAGGTGATAATGGGAAAACAAGGGAATCGGAGATTGAAATCTGAAATGGTCCGCCGCACTTGCATAGGAAGTAGGCCTAATATGTCATAGAAGTCGGTTCGAGTGTCACTCACGTTACATCTGTCGGAAACATTATAGTTTCATCCATCATTTGCGGCACTCGTGTTGTCATCGGAGGCGTCTGTCAGGCCTAAAACATCACGTGATTCCGGTTGCAGTCTGGCAGAAAAGTAAAAATGGGGAAGGGACGAAAATAATCTTTATTTATATTTCATGACACGCTGTGTACTAGACTACACAGTAACTCATAAAACAAATTGATACACTGATTTATATACATGTATTCAGTTTATTTTTTTATTGTTTCTTTCATAGACGATAGCAATAATAATGAACAAGTACAAAAAATGAAACTGACTAAATGGCACCAAAGTGCATTAACAGTATTAAAAGTCCACATTTTTACTAATAAACTGTAAAAACAAAATAATATCAACAGGTTTGATGCTACGTTTAGAAATTGGACTGGTGAAATTAACAATGTTGCATGGTAAAAATTTCCGAACATTAATGATCTGGAACGGATCTTGCTGGCTAAGATACTGTATCATTACAGATTACATGTAGATGCAGTTTTTTTTCCAGTAAAACTTTTAGTAGCAAACTAAAAACGGAACCGATATTTTTGCGGGTCCAATAACAATGTCAGCAAGGGAGGTTTTGTGTTATGGGCGTCAACACTTCTTGAGAAGCACAGAAATTTTTAGGTCTCTTATGATTCAGACTCATCAGTCTCGTCATCGCTGCTAGTCGTCGAACTTGTCGTCCAATTCTGACATATTGATTTTACTGGAGGCCGATTTGCTCCGGAATCGTCGTGACGTTCGCGAGTAGGTCCTATGCTGACTGAACGACTACACGGCACTCCGCGAAGACCAAGCAGAAATCGCTCAGAGTGGCTGACTGACCATGCAGCGATCGAGCAGACGATCGAAAAATGCATCCATCGCATGGCGGGAGATCGATTCTGACGATAGGCCGATCGATCGCTTACTCAAACGGCATACACTGTCAGGGGCGTCTACACCATATAAACTGGAGCAAATGCTCGATGAAAAAATAAGGGGAAGTTTTTTGAGAAGTTAAGGGGGAAAGTAAATGTTATAATTCTGCATTTTTGATATATTGCAAAAATTTCAATATTTAACTTCCCCCTTGGAATGTTTTGCATGTACATGCAATATAACAGAAATGCAGAATTATAATATTCAATTTGCCTTCCTAATTTACCAAAAACACTTTCCTCGCAGGAAGTTTTTTTGGAAAAATAGGCGGGAATTGCACATGCAATACATAAAAAAAACAGAATTATAATATTTAACTTCCCCCGCTAATTTCCCGCCAAAAAAATCCTTCCCTTTAGAAAGATTTTTGGAAAATTAGGGGGAAAGTGTCCATGCAATAGGCCTAAGCTTATGTCATAAATACAGAATTATAATATTCAACTTCTCCCTCGTGATTTTTTTTAAAACTTTCCCCCAAGGAATGTTTTGCATGTATGGAATATATTACAAATGCAAAAATATAGTATTTAATTTCCCCCTAATTTTCCCCCCAAAAATTTTCGTCTAGAAAGTTTTTTTAAATTAGAGGGGTTGAATATTATAATTATTGTAATTTTGCATTTTTGATATATTGCACGTATATGCAGTAGGCGTATATCAAAAATGCAGAATGATAATATTAAACTTTCCCTTAATTTCTCAAAAACCTTCTCCCCTAGTAACTGTTTTGAACCTTAAAGGCTCAAACAGTTGTATGGATTTAGTGGGCAGCATCGTGATATTTTTTTGCAACCAGCTGCAAGTGATCAGAATATCAGAAGTGATAAAACAATTTACTTGTGACCAATTGCTACTTGTTGCAAAAGTGACTGAATGCTAAAAGCAGTGGCGTAGCCAAGGGGGTGGGGCAGGGGGCCCAGCCCCCAATCCTCCAGAAAAAAAACATAAACATACGTATAAACTGCACAAAATTTGCCAATTTGGTTAGTTTATTTTCGGGAAAATAATTAAAATTGTTGCCACTAGATCTCACCTTTTAAAGCCAAAATGCACCAAATTCGATTTCGGCTGGGGCTCCGCTCCGCAACCCGCTGGGGATCTCACAGCGCTCTCGCAGACCTCCCTAGCTGGATTTTAGGGAATCCTACTTCTAAGGGAAGGGGAAGAAAAAAGGAGAGGGCATGGGAAAAAGGAAAGGGGTAAAAAGGGGAGAACAGGAAGGAAAGGGGCAAAAGGGGAAGAGGAGGGGAGGAAAAGAGAGATGAGGCCCCACCCTAATTGAAATTTCTTGCTACGCCACTTATTAAAAGAACAGCATTGTGTGTCAGACTGTGAGTAACACGCCAGTGTCAGTGACGTTGATGTTAAATTGCTAACTCAGTTGTTTTCTGGTGTCATTTTGTATGAACTTATCACTACTGATGTTATAGCTATTCATTAACAATGTACAGTTGCTTCATAACGCAGTTGACACTCATGCAAGCTGTTTAAACCTATATAAATGACAACTTTATTTGTGTTGCTAGTGTTGTCAATGTCAGTGCTGAAATAAATAAATAAACTGGCCTCTAGTAGTATATAGTCGGTGTGTCTGTCTTTCTGTCAGTGTCAGTGTCAATCTGCAGCAGCTGATGATGATGATGACGATGATGACGATAAAGGTGCTAATGAGTAATGACGCTGTTACTGTTTGGTTAATCCTCGAGATATCACGAATGTTAGTTCTTGCTGTAACCAATGCTCAAGTCTGCTGCCCACTTTTCATGGCATACTGCATTTCAGCTTGAAATACGCTGTTCTCATGATTTACGATATCTTGCAATCAGAAGTGTACCCAGCTGTGATGTTTAAAATGCACCAAATTCGTTTTTCGCCCCACTGGACCCCACTGGGGAAGCTCACGACGCTCCCCCAAACCTCCTAGTTGGCTAGGGAGGGGGATACCCCCTCCCCATTCCCCACCTCCTCGACGCCTACGGCGCCTCGTTCTCGGCGCCTGCAGCGCCTCACCTAGAGTTGGGGACTTGCTCTAAGGACTTAGGGGGATAGACGTCCCTGTGCACTGTTCATGTTTATTATGCCAGGCTTCTGACACAACATCACTTATCCCACGCTACATAGTAAACTGGCTAGAGTAGGCATGTAAACACGCGATCTTTTTCGCCCGAGCCAGAGCATGACAGGAAGCGTCCATTCTCCACACACCTCAGCGCCAGGAAACAACTTTCCAACTGGCCAACCCCTATCTTCTCTAAGTTCTCTTCATTTTACTATCCACTTTTTTCTCTCTCATTTCTTTTCCCTCTCCATTTTTTCCTTATTTCTTTCTTTTTCCCCAAACCACAGAGGCTCTGGGAAAGCGCTGTGCTCTCCATCGTCTTTCGTGTCGAAGTTCCGGTCGCAAATGCATTTTTATGCACTCTGGGTTCCCAAAACGCATATCTTGACGAAATCTTAGTCGTTTGTGTGCAATACAAATAACCGTGTTTTGTTAATTTGTGACTGTCGGCGGAGAGGTAAACCATCACAGTATAATAACTATTACTAAGGTCAACTCAGCCTTTCATCCCTCCGAGGTAGGTAAATCGAATACCGACCTGCTTGCCAAATGCTTGGCCGGAGTTAAGGCGAGGCGCGTTCACTTGTGTCGGGTGGCAGGTATACAGCCAGGTAACACTGGGTGATCGCATGCACATGGCAGATGAGGCTCCGTAGCGATATGTTTCCATAAAGAACTGTAGGCCTACACACCCATTTCGAGAAACCGCAGACGGCAGAAGTTAGTGGCTTTGCTTATGACCCATTATGGCTGCTCGCCATTTAAATGCGCCGCGCATGAAGACACCGCCAGACAACGCGTGTCTTATACCCCGTTTACACGATCAAGCAAACATATGTTAGCTGGACGAGCCAGCTCGTTGAGCCAGCTCGTCGAGCCAGCTTCATCGTGTAAACTGGGTATAATACCCCGTTTAGACGATGAAGCTGGCTCGACTAGCTGGCCCTATGTTTGCTCGATGTTTGCTTGATGATTGCTTGATCGTGTAAACGGGGTATTACTAACGAAGTAGAACAGTGACATTTTCAGAGTGACGCCGCCGAAGCGACGTCATCACAAGTTCAGACCTTCTCGGCACAGCCAGACGCGGAAAATTAACTTGACTGTAGCTACATGTAGATACCAGCGCCCCGCCTTGCACTTGTGGTTACAACCTGACAGACTGCGGCTGCTGCGCTTCAGCTGTCTGCTTATATTTATAGCTGCATGGACTCGCAAGAAGATGCAAGACGTCCGGGCCGTCCGTCCGGCGCTCAGTCAGACTCAGTCATCCCAGTCTTCATTGGATGATTGATCGGTTTTGCCTCGCTCTCGGCCGCGTCGCTCTACTGATCGTAAGAAAGGCACTGAAATGCAGCGGCTGCCATGCAGCATCCGTGTGGAGATGGGAAAGAACCCTGGGATTCGGTTCGGGTACGGTTATGGTGTGCTGACGTGCTCTCAGTTCTGTTTGATTCCTTACAGGGTTGACCAAAAAGTAAGCCTTTTCGCATAGGCCTAGATATTTATTTTGATCAGGCCTGTAGTGATTTTTGATAATTTCTGTTTTGCAATGTATACCCCTCGTCCTACAATAGACAGCATTCTGACATTGATGACTGGAGCAAAGAGGGAAGATTATTAGAACTGTCGTTATTGTTACCGTAGTTACATATGCACACTTTAGATTGACAGTTCTTACAGTTTTAGGTTTAGGTTTTTTTAGGTTTTGTGTCTCATAAAGCTTAAACTTTGTGTAAGGTTAAACTTTTTGTTTCGTTATTATGTGTACGTGCATTTTGCCTGGAAAGGCCGTCCCCAAAATGACCTATACTGTGTCGGGCGGAACGTAAAAACCCTACTCACTCACTCGCTGTTTTGCAATGTAGTGTGGCGACGCAGGCGTACGATATAATAACCACGTAATTGCAAATTTACCATGTGTCAGCGAGAAGAATTCTGAAAATCGGCCAATATGGCGAAGACATGCATGGATACAAGTTGGATGCTTATTATTTTGGTCTAGTGTGATGCATTTAAGTTTAGCAATCAGCTTTAACACAAAACAAACAGTGACGTAACAATGTGTTACTTCTACAGTATAGATAGGGGCGCCGGAGCCACGGGGGCAGGGGCCCCTGCCCTTGTGGCACAGGGGCATCACGGAGGCAGAGAAATGCCCTTTTCAGATGTAACTAGACAGACTTATTGAGCCTTGTCCATCTGCATAATGTAAATTAACGCTTTTCCTTTCTTATTACACTTTTAGACATAGCCTATACGTCTACATTTTTGGTTAACTGTTAGGAATTTTCATTTTTTTCTCCTTAGTGCCAGTGTATTTTCTGCACACATATATAAATTTGGGTGTGTTTTGGTTCGTTCTGTGGTAAAATTCTATTTACTGTACTGCCAAAAAGTGAACGTTTTTACACTCCTGTAACATGGGCAGCGCCAAAGGAAGGGGGACAGAAAGGGCAGCTGCCCTCAGTGCCCTTGCCCCCTCCCCCTCTCAGGAAAAATTTTGATGGTGATTTATTAGTGCTCTCTAGGCAATTATGCCAATACGCGACTTATTAAACGCAAATTTTTGCAAAACAGCACAAATATCTGTAAGTTTTTTGCGTTTCCAAATATGAAAAAGCAGGCAAATTTGCGACTTTCATTGCCCGTCCATAAGCTAAAAGTGTTTCAGCTTAGCGGGGCTTTGCCTCCTGACCCTCTGCCCCTGGACCCCGCTATATTTTTTTCAATGCGCACAACAACTAAATTAGGCTACGTCGACATTTGACCCACACGCAAAATTATTATCCCCTGTGCTCTGGCTCTTGCCTTTGCCACCCTCTGTTTCCCCCTAGCTTCAGTTTTCTAGTGCCGCCCATGTACAATAATTACTAATTAGGCCTAGGCCTTAAGTTACGGTATATATACGGCGTGCAGTCTAAAATAGTTTAAGCAGAAAATAACGCAAAGCACTGAGATATGAAGACTTCTGTGGCCTATGACAGGTCTTCTGTAAAGCCCTCAAGCAGCGACTTCGTAGGTAAAAAGTAGGCGGAGTAAAATCGCAGAAAATTGTGATTTTTTGACAGACGCTGCGAATTTTCGACAGGAATAATTACAGAATTTTAACTTTGCTACTAAATTTCCCCAAAATGGTTTTTACAGCACCAAATGGACGAATATGTTTTAACAATTTTCCCGCAACCCAAAATTTCGGGGGAAGGGCAATTGTCCCTATACCCCCTTACTCCCCGAGGCCACTGCCCTCGAGTACGACGCTGCCCCAATGCCCCCATGCCCTTTGTAGTTTCCGGCGCCCCTGAGTATAGAATATAGAAC
>Ga0209367_1004194_pt1 | contig 19839 bp, 12 predicted proteins | sample WorMetLIZISLAND2_FD_187412 | JGI IMG/M metagenome (GOLD analysis project Ga0209367, IMG submission 187412) | Marine gutless worms symbiont microbial communities from Max Planck institute for Marine Microbiology, Germany - Olavius geniculatus... ...
ACTGATAACAGATACACATACTGTAAATAGTTACCACAGTCTCAAATAGGCCTAATAAACATTACACTAGGCCCTATAGCTGGCACACCTTACATAATATATTGTCCAGCATGTTAAATTAAATTTGCTAAAATATTTTGAGTTATTATTTCTTTCTTTGAGTTATTATATCTACCACTGGTACAAATTTAGTGTAAAGTGATCAGCATTTGAGTGAATTGTGTAAGAAAGAAAGAGTGCTTTTATGAAACACCGTGTATTTGGTGACAATGATATTGTCCGAAAATCAAGAAAAACATTTATTTCGTGATACCTTTTTGCGCACTGTTTTTTTGTTTACTGTTGTTTTTTGTTAAATAACATCTGCATTTGTTTGTTATATTTTATTTTAACGATATAAATATGTATGCAGCATTTTTTTAAATGCTGTAATTAAGACGTTTTGCTAGGAAAAATAACAGTTGATATAATACTTTACTGTTCTGCCGTAGTTGTCTTATTTTTTTACGAAAACTAGTTTTGGCAACGTTTAGAAAATGGCACGGTTTGTTCACTTTATCCATTGTTTTGTTTCTTATATTCGTCGATCTTTCTTTTAAGTGAGACATTCAAGTACAAACTCACTTATAGTTTTACCAGTAGTGACAGCACAACTACAATATTTCTATCTAAATATTTTGAATCATCGTCATTTTTAGATTAACAGTGTGTTTTATACGCATTTTGCTTTCGTGTTAAGAGCTTTTACGGGACGGACAGACAGACGGACGGACAAGCAAGATTCATAATGCTTCTGATTAGGACGGTGACATTATAGTCTATGCGTCGGATCGAAAACACTCGCTATACAGGGTGCGCTTCTGTGTTTGCTGGTTTGCAACATTTTAAAATGTTTTATTTCACGTTTACCTTGTACGTGATGGGTCGAAAATTTGGAACATGTATAAAAACGCTGTTTACACAAAGTCCATTTTATTGGTTGTTTGAATAGGACGACTCGTGGAAGGTGTATTTCACGGATCCGGCGCAAGGAATCGTCGACGAGTTCGCAATGAGATACGGAGTCGAATTCATCTACCAGGCCATGACGTAAGATCTATTCTGCTTCTCAGACGTAATTTTAAACATCATTTCTACGCATATTTTGATTTTTTTCTCTTTATCACCATTAACGGTAAACAAAAATTCTGAATATATGTTTTAGCTTTTACTCGACAAATGCTCTGCTTATCGATCGATCTGATGTCACGTATCGAGTTTCTTGGAAATTTTAAGCCGTGTAGAACACGAATCATTTTCAGAATCTTTTACAGCTGTTTTTTTGCTTGACGTACATGTAAGTACGACACAACATTTGCTAAAAGACAGTTTGCAATGATGGCCTAGATGTCAGGGTAGCGTTTAAAATCGAAATGATTACATGCCGATAGTGGCGTCTTTCTACATCGGATGCCAATACGTGCATGTGTTTTCGGTGTGCATGGTGTTGCTGTGTTTCTGTGCATTCAGTCATTTCTCGTGCCTGTCGACGAAGTACATGTGTCCCGGTGTGCCGGCTGTTATGAGTACCCTACTTGCCAACATCAACGCGTTTTACGTCCATACGACTGCCGCTACGTCTGCTGTAGCCGCCAGCGACCGATTCGCAGCTTCCAACTTCGGCGTACGTACACTACATGCTTGCGGTGGCGTAGCCAAAGGGGAGAGTGTTCAGACCTCGCAGTTCCTCCAGCAAGACACAAGCACACGTTTAAACTGCGCTAAATGTGTCAATTTGGTCGGTTGATTTTCGGGAGAATAATTAAAATTCTTGCCATTCGATCTCATATTTAAATATGCAACAGATTCGATTTGGGCTGCGGCTTTGCCCGCGATCCCGCTGGGAGAGATTACAGCGTTTACCCAAACCCTGTAGTTGGATTTCCGGGCGCCTTCTTCTAAAGAGAGATGGAGGAGAAAAGGGGAAAAAACGAAAAAAAGAGAAAAGTGGGAAGAGAAAGAGAGGGAACGAAAAGGAGAGGGGAAGAAAAGCGAAGCCCACAATTTACATTTCTAACTATGCCTCTGCGTTCTTGTCTTATCCACAGAGTGGCGCAAAAAGAAAACTGGACTGTGTTTAAGCGTTGATAACTTGATGACAGGCAGTAATAGAAAGGCGGCGTGTGATATCTCAGACGTTTTATTATAGTAAAAGAATATTTTAAACGCCAACGTAGGCAAGTTGTGCACTTGTTCTGGGCAAAATTCTAAAACTTTTGACACGTCACTCGCTTTTCTGCCACTAACCGTCGATAACTTATCAGCGTTCAAAAACAGTTCAGTTTTTGGCTCGTTGTGTAACTAATCATAAAAATATGTCGGCCCAATGTCGACATGTTGTGCGACCGTTCGCCTTATGTTTTACTTTTTCAAAATTTTTGTTTATCACTTAATGGTAGAAACGCAATTAGTGAGAAAAAGCGTTATGAATAGCATCCACACTGTAACTAGTTTTAGCGTCAACTTCATTACTACTTCATGCTTTTTATTAGTCCGTTGAGCAAATGCAACACAAGGAGTTTTTCATCCAACGAAATTAGTTTTTGAAACTAAAAATCGGTTACGTTTATTTTGGAAAACGTTTACACCAATCGTGGTTTTTCTGCTTTTTTGTTTTCAACTTGGGAGCCACACGGGCAGACGAACAGACGAACATACAGACGGACGCACGGACGGGCGAGACTCGTAATGCAGCCTGTTTGTACAACCGCATAATATCACAATAACGTCACATCGTCTTGAGCGTGACAACAATTAGATTTAAATGGCAAAGACAATATTGAGGATTTTTTTTTAATTAGGCATTGTATAAATTGACACTTTGCTTTATTTTTGTATACGCGCAATGACGCCACTGTAGTGTCAAAATAATGTATGTCTACTGATGTGGAACTACAATAGGACTGTAGCGCAAACATTATGTCTCAAGCCGCTGCTAGACGTGATTTTATCACCCGGGCAATGTAGTTTTTTATGTACGTACATTCGTGCTTTGACAACTTCTTGGCCGTGACGCCACAGCGAAGCTAAAGCCACTAGCAGACACGGGAGTTTCTCTCCAAAAAAACGTCGAAACAGATGACGACTTATTTTATTCGGCAACGTTGTGGGTTAAAAGAAGTTGAAGTCGTGGTGAAGCGGCAGGGAGTTGTTTTTTGACAAACAGCTACACGTTTTTGACACAGTAAATTACGGTGCTCAGAAGTTCAATTTTTATTTTGAAATTTTATCAAAGCGGTGAATTTCCACCGCCAAATGTCGTATTTTTGGAAGCAAATTTATACGACGGAAAGAAAATTTGCCGACTGGCTAAAATATGGCAGTGGGGGACATTTCCAACTTTTTTAGCAATTCGGAAGACGACACCATGCACAGATTTTTGGAATATTTTTTTTTTGTTGATTAATATGTTGCAGAAAGATAAGTTTGTTCGTCTGCTTGATCAGCTTCATAACACGCTACGTATTGATTTATCCGTCTACCGGGTAAGTCCATCAAATATCTGCTTACTTATTGCTTGTTCGTATTAACTGATTGCATTCATTTTTTTCTGCCATATATTTTGTGCTATCGCTGATCAACTGTAATAAACTGACTACTGTAAGCTGCGCCAGTCTGGCATCTGTGCTGTAGTATTTTTAGATAAAATTGATTTGATTTTATTGCTTGGATATTTGTATACGTTTATTTTTATTTTTAAAAAATTATTTTGTTGTGCTACCAATAATGGTGAATAAAGATTTTCATTTGTACTTAATAATTATTAGATTTTTTACACTGCATAAAAAAGACAGTGTTTAGTTAATCAATCAATTAATGAAAGTAAAACTTCTATATATAGTCTACGGAAAATTTTTTTTTGGTTTTTAAACTGTTTCAACTGCTATTACGTAATTGCAACGCACACTTTTACCTATCACTTAGCATATTTTCCTTTTTATTTAGCTGTTGGCTACAATACATAATAAACATGTTTATTTATTTATCTATTTTATAATGTAGGATGTTTAATGTTGTTGTGTTAGAACACGTTTCCGGCGTCTGAGATGTCACGACTACAAGATCTCAAGTCAACCGTTGATCTGCTCACAAGCATCACTTTCTTCCGTATGAAGGTCAGTCATCCGCGCCGCTCTTATGTCAAAAAAAAAAATCATCTGAAAAATACTGATTGCTATATTATCAAGAAAAACGCCCACTAAAAGAACATAACTAAATTTTCTGAAGTATTGCGCCCATTCCGAAGTTATAAGATTCACGCCAGTAGCTTAAGTAATAGACTTGCTACTCTTTCTGTTGTTAATGATAGGTCGTCCGATTTCGTCAAAGATGGGGACGTTGGTAGAATCTGCCATTTCGATTCATCGACTTATCTTTTTTTCTAACGTGTACCACGACATCCAGTGGCGTACTGACGATGGCTCCAGCGACTAATGAATATCAATATAATATCATTTCATTTTATTCAGTGAGTTCTTATAGTTTTATAGTTGTTGTTTCAGTTTATGAGTTTTTGGTTGACTGTTAAGTTCGTGCCTTGAATACAAGGTTTTGTTTGTCGTCTGCCATTCGTAGTTGTCAGTAACACGTGTATTGTGGCTAAACGATACTTTTAGCAGAACATTGTCTGAAAAAGTAAATAGGGTTGTTTAACGGATACTCTGTGGTACTAAGTTTCACCTTCTTACACCTACATGGGGTACTACCTGTGCCCAGATACTTAATTGCAAATTGCTTACTAGTAATATTTTAAGGACATGGCCAAAAGTTGATGTTTGCCAGTTATGTAAGTAAGAAATTAATGCTCGCCTTTGCAGAACTTTCGGACGCAGGCAAAATAAGTCAGCCTACTTTAGCAACAGCTAGGCTTCTTGCTATTTAGTATTTTAAAGGTGTCTTACACTTTCTCATCACTGCAGGTTCAAGAGCTGTCAAGTCCTCCACGCGCTGGTGCAGTGGTGAAAGATTGCGTCCAGTCGTGCGCCCGGACGACCTACCAGTTCCTCTTTGACAACTGCATCGAGCTGTACCAGCGAGAGTTCCAGACGGACCAGGAGGCGGCAGCGGCAGCCCAGGCGTCAGAACCCCCGGTCAACCACGGACCGAACAGCGTACAGAGTCTCGAGTTCTGGCATAAACTTATCACGTTGCTCGTCTCCGTCATAGAGGAGGATAAAACGTGCTACTCCAGCGTTCTTAACCAGTCAGTTGCTCGCAAGCATGTTTTATCATAAATTATGTAAATTAGACTTAAAGTAAAACGCTGTTATTTTGTGGCGCTCGCGTCATGGGTTTTATTTGTCCGTCCGTCCGTCTGTCTGCTTGGCTGTCTGTTTCGTACTGACCACTAACTTGAAAACAGTCAAATTCAATCAATCGCCATTCACTCAATCCGGAATTCATAAAGTGGCCTAAGTGGCAAAAAACGTAGAAAAGCCGAAATTGGTATGTAGTGTACTTTCTCCAGGACTGAAGTTACCGGTGTAACGATTTTCAGTTCAAAAAAACAAAGATCAGGGTTACTGCTAGGGTTAGGGTTGCATAGCCATATGCGGACAGCCGCATAATGTGTCGACACTAAGCCGACATTTTTCAGTTTTTGCTACCTACTTGTTAGATTTGGCGCCATATGCATGAAATTAAAAGTCAAGTTGTAAATTAAAATTATCTGGAAAGCATTTTGTGACCTTTGCTCCATATAACACAGAATAAACAACGGAAGAAAGAATGCCAAGGGTAGGTCAAAAAGTAAAGCCACTTTCTACGGCTTGGATCTTTAAAAATATTGATAAGATTGGTACCAAATCATGGTGCAAATTGGCTATATTTAATTTTTGACACTGAATTGTAAGTTATTTGAGCCATCTTTGGAAAACGACATGGCGCCATCTAGCAAATGATAACAGCCGAAAATTCTACATTCTTTCTTTCGTTGCATGATCTGTCGATCATGGTGATATGCAATGACATGTTTAGCACAGGTTGATTGATCAGACAGAATTCTAACTGGTCATCTGTTGATGTTTTGCAGATTTCCGCAGGAGTTGAACGTGGGTCACGTGAGTGCGTCTATCCAATGGAGTCTCTTCGCCGTCGACATGAAATACGCGCTTGAAGGTACGATTAATATACACCGTGTATGTTTAATGTTAGCATCTGAATACTGGGTGGCCCAGAAACTAAACCGGCAAGTTATTTTGAATTACAACTTCGTCACGTATCGAGGATTTTTAATTATTTTTCGTCAGCATACACTTAGCAGTGAACTTACAATAAAATGATGATTTTGCCGAAGCTCAAACACGTCGTTACACTACCGTGTAAAATATTAGTGTCATTTTTCGAATGGTGAATGTTATGAATTCTATTTCTAGAGGTGAAGGTAGTTGACCTGAAATGTCTACGCAGCTATTAAATGTGTTTGGACTTTGAAAAGAGAAGTAGCACATCTAGGTTTAGAGTCATTTTGAATTTAAAACGTACCACGTACCGTGCGCTTAGAGCTGGCAAGCACAGGTGTGTTTGGTGATGTGCGGTTTTGTAGAACACGAGAAGGAACGGTTATGCAAGAGTTCCGAGTACATGAACCTTCACTTCAAGGTGAAATGGATGTACAACAAATACGTGGCTGACGCGCCAAACCACCGAGACACAGTGCCAGACTACCCGCTGTACGTGATAGAAATAGTACTGGTGGTAGTAGGGGCCTCAGCCTAGTTGATGTAAAAGTAGACTTCACTTTTTAGCCGACCGTACTTGAGTAACGGTCAAGCTGTTGTCATGGTTGTCGTCCGTCTCTCCATCCGGCTGTCTCTCTGTCCGTCTGTCAAGTATGTATTGTGGCTAAATGGTGCAAGATAGGGCCTATTTGCTATTGACCACTAATAGGAAGTCGCATACTGGCTTTCAAATGGCATATAAATCATTGACCTTGGATGACCTTGGATGCCGTTACGCGCGTTTTTTTCGACGGAAAACTGGCCATATCTCGTAAACGGTGAGAGATACGGCCTAAGTTACTATTAATCACTAATGGGAAGTGGCATACGCCTTGTCAGATTAGTTGAAAATCATTGACCTTAGATGACTTGGAAGGCCGTTTCGCGCTATTCTGGCTAAACGGTGCGAGATAGGGTTTAGGTTGCTAATTGAGCATTAATAGGAAGTCGCATATTGGCTTTCAAATGACTTGAAAATTATCGACCTTGGATGACCTTGAAAGTCACTGACAACTAGTACGGTTGGCTATCCTAGCGACAGCTGAGCTACTTGTTGACTTATCTTTTTGCCTTGCGCTAAGGTCAAACTTAAGCAATTTCTCTGAGAATTTCGCTGAGACTGAACTCACCTCAACCTTGTAAATTTTCGGAAAAACCTTTTACTTTTTGCTGCAGACTTTTGCTGTATCAAAACCTTGAGTTGAAGTCACTTACTGTGCATTCTGATCTACCCAACACAGGTGCCGATTTCGTTTACCTGTTTTTTTTTTAAATTTCTAAATTATAATTGAAGTCAGTAAAATGCAAAGCTGACGCCCTGTTTCATAGCTGTGGCTGAGTTCTTGTTCATCATTAACTTGCACTTATACTAAAGGCAGGACACGTGGTTTTTTTGCAGGTGGTTTGAGCCTTTCGTAATGCAATGGTTGAATGAAAATGACGACGTCTCGATGGACTATCTTCACGGAGCCTACGAACGGGACAAGAAAGACGGCGTAAGCAGATCGGACATTATGTCATCTTAGCTGAATTTAAAAACATTACGGCGGCTCAATGCTGACATCTGTATGGCCGTCCGCTTAAAATTGTGCAATCTTAATTCTAACCAATTTTGGTTTTTGTGTGTTTTCAGTTCACGTCACCCAGCGTTTCAGTAGGAACAGTAATAAGAGTGAGTCTGAGTTTGTTTTCGACTGAGCTCATAGGGATCAAACGGTCAAACAGATGGACGGACAAGATATATTACAGCCTGTTAGGACACGAACTAATGTATAAAGCTTATTGCGTTTAGGCTAATTTTTCACCAATAGCCAGATGAAAATGCCAACGTTAGTAAGCCCACACAATGTTCTTGCTTAGATTTGTTGATTTTCGTTCGGTAGGTAAATCGAGAACCGGCCTGCTTGGCTCGGGTTAAGACAGGGCACGTTCACCTGTATATCGGGCGGCCGATTACACTGTGTGATCCCATATGGCAGGTGACACTGTGTAGCTAAGATTCTGTGAAAATTTATAAACAATTTTAACATTTTGATTTTGTTTATTCGTTCGTTCGATGCAAATGCACGTTGTTGTCTGTGATGTTTGTAGTTTCAGAAGGCGTCAGAACACGTCTTGTTCTCTTGTTCCGTGACAGATATTTTCACACAGCTCAATCAGTGCTTCGACGTCATCAAGAAACTCGAGTGTCCACATCCTGACGTCGTCAGGCGATACATGGCACGGTTCTCCAAGGTCTGGCATTACACGACTTACTGCAATAATAACTAGAAATTTGGGACAGAGCCTAACATGCGGCCGACCGGCTGTTGCTCGAATGGGAAGACAATTTATGGGGTTGAAATTTGAACGCCAATATGTTTCAACAGTATGCTTATCAACATGCTTGGTGTTTATTATTGTTAGTTTTTCTTGCATTTGTATTTCACAAGGTAGTGTAGTGACACTGTTAATGTGTGGCGGGATATTCAATAATCACTTTATTGCTAGTTGTCTACATTATGCACTAGTGAAAGAATTGTGAAAATCGGTTGATTTTTGGTGAAGATATGGACAAAAGTAAAGTCTCACGTTTTTTGGCCCACCCTGTAGTTTAGTTGAGGACATCTTTAGGGTTGGTGGCGTGGCTTAGTGGTAACGCGTTTGATTCGATCAACGAAGTTACTGTACGCTGGGCCAGGTTAGTACTGCGATGGGCGGGGCAGATATGCCATCTCGGTATGTAACCAGCCGCCTAGGTCAACTCAGCCTTCCATCTCTCTGGGGTAGGTAAATCGAGTACCGGCCTATTTGGCTGGGGTTATGGCGGGGCGCGTTCATCTGTGTCGGTGGCGTAGCATAGTAGTTAGAACGTCGGTCCTGGCCGGCAGACTTTCCCTATCCTGCGCTAGACTGATGGATGGCTGCTTGACCACTTTGTGGGAACGGCGTCCGCTATCAGTCAACCAACAAGGCCAACTCAGCCTGCCATCGCTCCGGGGTCGGTTAAATGAGTAGTAAGCCATTATATTGGTTACGGAAGGTGGGGACCTTTGTACAGCTGACTGGGCTGCCTGGCCGGCCGGTGCGCCAGCCTGTGTTTGCAGGCTGCACGCGGCGGCTGTGCGATCGACGGCTCTGGTTAGTGACGAAAAGCGCATTAGAGGTGTACGTCGTACACGACGATGCGCTATACAAATTGACAACCTTTTACCTTTTATCCCATACGTCAGGTGACGCTCCGTAGCTCTGAAATGGGCTTCCATTAAGAGCTATAACACTAACTTTAACCTTTATCTTGTTTCGATTGGTTGCTATTGCATGTTGTAGACGATTCAGAAAGTGTTGGTGGCGTATGCTGAACTCGTGCAGAGAGATTTCAGCCAATTTACCAGCAAACACGACGTCGTACGTTCAACTGCTTTACTCACTAAATCACATTATTCCTAGATTTCGTTTGGCACACATAACAACGTCTACGAACATTTTAAGCAGAAGCTAATTTACTGAAAACTGTGTCGAAATTGCTGTAGACTTCATCTTAAATGCTCTCATGTAGTGATTATTTTTTGAATGTAATTGCATGCCGTCTGTTTTGTTCATACAGCCCTAAATTTGACAAAACATGGAGCATTTGGTTTTTTTGATGATGCTGGTAGCATTAAGACTACATCTTGTTATCAGAGACTACTTAATAGGGTGTTTACACGATGAAGCAAACATGAAACAAATGTATTGAATATTCATCTGCACGACGTGTGCTCTAAGTTTGCTTCAGGTTTGCTTCGTCATGTTAACACCCCATAACTCTCTAAATTTTATCACTTTGTACTGAGACACTGTTTGATAATGCAGTAGTTTTGACATTAAAGCTATTTAGTTGGTCTATCTATTTATTTGTTGTTTGACTGTTTCAGCAATTGATTGATTGATGTTGTCGTAGGCGTGTATTCTGATGAACAATCTTCAGCAGCTGCGCGTTCAACTCGAGAAGATGTTTGAGTCAATGGGCGGAGACAAGGTGACGGACCACGCATATTATGACCGCTGCTTTTTTCCATAACATTTAGGAATTTCTGGAACCCAACCGATGAAGAGCAGCTGTTACATCTTGTTATAATCAGACCTGTTGTAATTATTATTTGATTTATTGTTGTTGTTGCTGCTGCTAAGTGATATTACTTATCATTATTATTAGGTCTGTTATTTTATGACTTACTTTTGTTGCCTATGTATCGCTGCAGTAGTGTCCGGAGTGTTATAACTGTCCATAATCTCACTCCACTCTAGCGTGACAATCGAAACGTGGCTCGGGTCTGTGTACAGCACCCATTTTCAGGCAAAACACGTCGTCGATCACGGCCATAAAATAAGAACGTTTCAACGTGATCTACAGTGTACTATGCTTCGTTACACTCGCATGATAGCCTACACTGAAGACCGTGTTGATACCTAAAGGTTTGCTTATTATTCATCTCGTACACTAACAAAGGACGTCACAACGCAAATCAAAAAGATGAAAGTAGTAATAATAGTATTATTATTATTATCAATTCCACCGTTGTCATTCAGATTTATATACATGTAGCCATACATGTGCATGTTTTACTGTACAGTTGGACGACGAAGCGACGGAGACTTTGAATCAATTGCAGCAAACGCTGAACGGAATTCTCGACGAACTTAGCGGCGTCTTTGCTAACAGGTGCACCTGCGGTTTATGCCAGGGGGAAGGGCTTCTTAAACTTCCTTCTAATAGCAATGGTTAAAATGTTTATATGGTGTAGCTGTTTATAGAGAACCATCTGAGAATTACGGAGCGTCACCTACCGTAAGGGATCACACGACGTTGCCTGCCACTCGACACAGGTAAATGCGCTTCGCCATAATCCCAGCCAAAGAGGTCGGTACGTGATTTACCTACCGCGGAGAAATGGAAGGCTGAGTTGACCTTGGTGTTGGTTATATACCGAGATTGTTTACATGTTGGCAGATAGTCACCCATTTGAGTAGTAACCAGCTGATAGCACCCGACTGGGAGTCGAACCCACGACCTCGCAATCGCAAGTCCGACGTTCTGACCGTTACACTACCAACCATTGCTATGGAAGATAAATGAAATTCAAAATGGCGGCCGCCGCCATTTTTTTGTCCATTTTGGTCAAATGGTCTATTTCCGGTGGCAGCCCTTTACATCACTGCAAAATTTCATTCATCTACGTCAATCGGCGGCTGAGTTATTGCTGTTTGTGCAAAAATCCAAGATGGCGGCCGCCGCCATCTTAAGTTGAATTTTTGTTTAATAAAAACATCCCTGTCTGTCCGGTGTGGCGCCGAGAAACGGTGGTTATATAAGTTAAGCCAGACAATTCTATTTGCTTTGATTGCTGTCGTGTATTTGTACCAAGCACAAACTAGTGTAAAGATTAAGGTGCCATACCCCACATGGAGCGTAGGCTGGATGCGCATACTTTTTTCTATGGCTGTTATGCGACGCCAGACCTACGGTTGCCTTTCCAGCTGCAGAGCGTCACCGCCCTTAGTCACCGGTACCAAATTATACTGCTTGGTGAACAGAGGCACAAGTAGGAATAACTTGACATACCGTATGTGTGAACAGCTTGCCCAGGGTTGTTAGCTGGTAGTGCACCGGGCGACAGTCGAACCAGCAACCTCGCACCAGTCACCAGTCCGATACGCTACCGTTACATCACCAAGCAACAAACTGCTTGCTGATAAGTTCTTATAACTTACTTGCATCAAGTCAAGAAAGTCTACAGTGGATCCACGCGACAAGTTGTACGACACGAATCCGTATCAAATCGAGTGTTTGCAGCAAGTCCATGACATACCGGGATGTTGTAAAACTTGTTGTCTAACAAATCCGCAACAGACCAAGGCAGTGGAGATTGGGCCTTACAATGAGTTAAGGCTGTAATGTAGGCTATTACAGCAAGTCAAAATAACCGAAAAAAGGCAGGGACCTGGAAAAAATGCCACGAAGCTGAAAATCTGCCTGAAACATCAGCACATTGTCCGAAACAAAGTATCAAAAGTCCGCCAAAGTCTAACTTGGGCAAAAAATATGGCCGTTTAGAAAGAACGTTTTTTTCAGAAATGCAAAAAAAATACTGACGATAACCAATCAATCAATCTTTATTTGTCCAATAAAACAATTTAAAACATGCAAATGACAATGCAGTAGGACTGGGCAGTGAGACTAAAAGTACTGAACACTGCCTTTAATACACAAGTACAGTCAGATAAATCCATAAGTTCTAAAGTTAGAACAAACAAATACCAAAAAGAACAAACAAATACCAAAAAACATGGGCATATGACACGTCAAATTAAAGCTTTTGAAATGACGGAAATAATAACCGTAAAATTAAATTTTAAAAACTCAAGTTGTTTAGATATTGTTTGTATTTACAGTTTGGAGGATGAGATACGTCAGTCGGCTCGCGAGATGGGTTTTCTGCTGGCCAAGATATCCTCGTCATCTTCATCGTCATCCGTGCAGTCAGGTCAGTCTCAGCAGCGAGCAGCCATACAGCAGCAGGCTGACGTCACGCTTCAACCTCTCATGGACTTCCTCGATGGAAGGTATGTATGGTCAGCGGCGAAAAAAGTATCCCCTGAATTTTTCTGGTCATTTTTGTAGGATCGCTGAGAATTTTGTGTACAAGAAACAGCGCAATTTAGCGTGTGTGTGTAGCGTTTTAGCATGTTCAGAAGTTATAGTTTTTTATGGGAAATTGGTCAAAAAAACTACGGAGCGTCACCTGCCGTATGGAATCACACAGGTAAACGCGCCCCGCCTCAACTCCAGGCAGACAGGCCGGTACTCAATTTACCTACCCTGGAGGGATGGGCAGGCTGAGTTGACGTTGGGGTTGGTTATGTACTGAGGTAGTTTACCCTTTTGCAGACAGTCAGTTATCCAAGTAGTGTCGAATTCACGATCTCTCGATGGCAATTCCAACGTCCTAACGGTTAAGCTTATTGAACCATTATAAAAATTGTTTTATTTCAGCATCTACTTCGACATTCCGTCATTTTTAAAACAATAGCGTTAAATAGGCTGATATGACAAGAGATTAAAGTGAGATGTTTATTGTGTGTTGACAGTCTGACGAAATTTGCTCAAGTTTGCGAGAAAACGGTGCTAAAACGTCTGCTCAAGGTTCGTAGCTTACTTTTGGCATTTTATCCATAGATCACTCTTAGCGTTCAAATTTCATTGTCAATCGACAGAAATTAGTGAGTGATGAATATCAGTTTGTTTGGGAGAGGGCAAGCTATACACTGTGTCTCACGGTGTAGATGAAGTTATAGGATCTTTTCTTGCCTTTTTCCTTACTTTTTATTTTTTTTGTCATCCCCGTTTGTTTTGTATTTTTTTTTCTTTTTAGTAGCCCACCCCATTAATCTAGCTCAGAGCCTCAGAGATATGGGGAGCATAAATCGGGCCCCCTAAAATGGAGGCCGTAGGCTGCAGCTTCGTTACTCTATAGTGCTTAGTCCGGCATTGGTCTGTGGTAAATCAATAATTTCGTATCAGGGATAAAAATTTCAATTTTGCAGTTGAATAGTCCTGCAATCTTTAAAAATTTGCAATTTGGAAGAAATTTTCCAACTAGAAGAAATTTTTTTCACAAGCTAAAATTTAAAGAGGGTGCTGCGTGTACTGGCGACAACGATTCCGCACGTTACCGAATTACTTTGGTCTTTGTTTGTGTTGTTGAATATAATGACGATGCAGAGTTTGATGGTTGTGTGTTGGTGTGTATCACAGGAGCTATGGCGGATTGTTGTCCATACGCTCGAGAAGACTGTTGTCCTGCCTCCGCTTGCCGACCCTCGAGCGGTGAGTCAGACAGAGTTATTTCTTACATTCGTGGAAATGAAGCTAGTTTTTTTTTCGAAAAATATTTTTAAGTTTGAAAGGTATTTTGGTTTTTAGGTTATCTTAGTTTTTTGGCATATATTGGGATTTAGTGTACAGTGTAGGCCTACAAAAAACTGGCCACAAAGTAGCAACCCATATCGCCAGACACTAAAAAATTTACATTTTATACAATAAAGCTACAAACCACAGAAAACACATGCGAAATCCAATTAAATCCCTTGGATATATCGAAAACTGACACAATCTCTGTGGGCATAATCCCCCTGTATTCATGGAATGTTGCACAAGCACGACCCGTGGTCAAAATTTAGACTTGAACAGGACTTGACTATCTCATTTTCCTCGTTTAAATTTTGTATTTTACCACAGCGGATAAACTGGATAATTACTCTACTTACTTTTTTACTCGTTTGTTTGTTTATGTTTGCGCAGGTGTTTGCGATCCCTGGCGGTGCTCAGGCGAAGGTTGAAGACATGTCACGGGCGCTGTTGAGTCACGTCAGCCAGATCCCCGGCAAGTCTTTCTTCCAACAAGTCACCTCGGGCGCCTCAAACCAACCGCTCGCTGACTTCGGCAAAAAACTCGCCGTGAGTACACCATCGTAACCCATACACACTTTAAACGGTTTTAGAAGATTTAGAGGGCAGAGCTTTATATGAGAAACCCGTCTGATCAGAGCTACGGAGCGTCACCTGCCGTATGAGATCACACAGTATCACCTGCCACCCGACACAGGTGAACGCGCCTTACGTCAAACCCAGCCAGACATGTTGGGAGTTAATTTACCTATACCCTGCTGAGATGAAAGGTATAGGCCTAGCCGTCGGGCGTACCACAATACATGCATCACAGACACAGAACAGACAGACATAAGCCTGTGGCGTAGTCTTGACCTTAACGTTCGGCCAAAAACTTATACGACTTTTTTCTGGGCAGTAGAAAATCTCAAATTTTTCCTCTTTTGGTTAAAAAAACTTTGAAAGAAAAATCTATGTTTTTTTCAAATTGATGTTCCCACCTCTGTTGGAGTATGCTGATAACGAGACCGATGTGCATAGGACATATCGAAGGACATGGAGAAGGCGGCTCCAGTGAACCTGTCTCCGAAGCAATGCGCTGTGCTGGACGCCGCGCTGGATACCATCAAGCAGTATTTCCACGCTGGCGGAAACGGACTCAAGAAAACATTCCTCGACAAGAGTCCGGAGCTACAGTCACTGAGATACGCGCTCTCGCTGTACACACAGACGACAGACTCACTCGTTAAAACCTTCGTCCGAACGCAGACTTCACAGGGTAACTCGTCGTTTGTTTACTTATTTTTTAAATAATACTTACTTCCTAAAATAACTGTTATTGATAAGAAGGCCTACTGAGCCATTTAAATCGGTGGTTGAGGCCACATCGATGTGACGTTAAACCAGTTGGACAGTACGGTGATCGTGCATTTTATTTGGGACCAATCCAAAAAAATTAAATGCACGAAAAACGAACAGCAAAAACATCGTCATTCATTCGTGGATTCAAATTTTAATAAAAACCGACGAAACGCTGTTACACATTAAAACGAATTAACATTCAATGAAAAGAATACGAAAATTGTCCATGTTAACACAGATTGTCAGCACACAACATTCCCATTTTGTCGTCAATGACTGACGGCCGACCAGAAAACTGGAAATTGTGGCTTTTCTCTCTCGGACTGTGGTGCTGCTTGCGTTTAGATTTAGAAAGAAGGAGCGGATTTAGCAGGTGCTGACTGTTGCTGGTAATCTGTGAAAAAAAGTTTGTTGTCGGCATCTTCACAGATACTGGCGAAGGTTGCAGAACTCTTAGCTCGGTAACCGAATTCTGCCGATCTTCGCGTAAATGCTTCCAAGCGGTTTTTTCGTCTGCATAAGAAAGCACGTAAACTAAAAAAACTGAAAACGTTTTTAAAACGGAACTTAAGCGACAAAAATGAGGTGGAAATTTGGTTTCCTGCTGCGCATAAAGATAAAAGAAATCTAGAAACGGACGGTATAGGAAAGAGAGATCAATCTTTCTCGAATCAATTGATCGTAATCAACGATCGATTAATTAATTTATTTATTCGTTGTTTATCTGTGTTGTTCAGTGTCGTTCCCAGATAACCCGACACCCGAAGAGGAAGCGGTGGGTGAAGTGTCAATCCAGGTAGATCTGTTTACACATCCAGGAACAGGAGAACACAAAATCACCGTTAAAGGTATGCCACTACGTTATGCATTTTTGCCAGTTTATATTCACCAAAAAAAAAAAGTAAACGAGGAAAACAAATAACTTTACTTACAGAAAGAGATCAGTTTAAGTGACAGGAGCTCATAGCCTTTGTGGTGTTTTGAGCCGACAACGGTTATGGTGGAAAAACGAAGACAGACATTTTTGGTGCGTTTCGAAAAAAGTTGCTAATTAAACTCTTAAGTTCTTAAGCGTGGTTTACATTTGATGTAACGTGCGCAACGCAATAAACGCAAAAAACGCAGATGGCTCACGCAGCGGACGTTACGCAACGACGAATGCAGAGACTCTTCTATACTTACATCAGCTGTGTTCGTTGCGTTTGCTGCGTAGGCCTACTTATTTTCTGCACGCATTGCGTGCGTTCCATTGAATGTAAACTAGGTTTATACCCCGTTTGCAAGCATCAAGCAGACATCATGCAAACTTATTCAGTATACACGTGCACGACGTGTGCTCTAATTGCTTCACGTTTGCTTGATATTTGCTTCATTGTGTAAACGGGGTATTACAGTAGCTTTTATCCCCCAAATTTAAAATCGAAATCGGGCGCTACTCCCCCTCCCAGTTTTGGGCTTAGGTCCCCCTAATTTTTGACTCAATCTTTCCCCTTCATTTTGGGTTTTTCCCCTCTAAGGAGAAAGTTTTTTCAAGGGTGTAGATTGAAAAGTAGGAAAAATAAGAAAAATAGGGGGAACGTTTTGATCTACAACCTTAGCAAGACTTTCCCTGTATTGTTCACTGAGCGCAAGCTGCGGCCACCAAGTATAGTGATAGAAACCTCTGTATTGTCATGATGTGTGTGTTTCAGTGGTGGCGGCAAATAACTTGAAGTGGCCTCAGTCGAGCGGATCATTTCGTCCGTACGTCGAAGTGAACGTGATCGGTCCTAGCTTGGCCAACCGCAAGCGCAAACAGTCGACCAAGTCCAAGAGTAACTCCTGGTCACCCGTCTACAACGATACATTCCAGTTGTAAGCACACACCCTCGGCGGGCGCTTTGTCAATCCTTTTTTATCTACAGTGTGCACTTGCTGGTTATATGTAGGCCTACACTTGCTTACGTAGTTACTTACTTACTTACGTGTTCACTTCTGTCTTGTAAGCTGCACTTTCAAAAGTAGGCTGTGTGATGTAGCTGTGTGATGTAACGTTTATTCTGTTCTTTGGGGCATTTGGTTGGGCAAGAAGTTGGAACGGGAAAAGTATTGGACCCAGAGCCAGATTTAAACCTCATTAAGCGTTGTTCGATTAAAATGTATAGGCCCTTATATAATATTTCCGACATCATCGTACACAAAAACGTAAGCCACGAATTCAGCATTACAACAGTTGTATTGTATACGCGATTATGCTGCTATTACCTAATTTAAGATATATGGCTTTCTGAATTCGGAAGCTAGCTTATGTTCTTTGCGTCAAATTTTACAAGAACTAGAAAAGCACATAACGTGGTAAGTTGACCCGTCGATTGATTAGCTAATCGATTTATTTATTTATTACTTACTTTACTTATTTATTTATTTGATAACTGTGTGTGTTTTGTTGCGTGTTGCGACAGTCCGTTAAGCAGCGAGAATGACCCTGACTGCTACGAGCTACACCTGTGCGTTCGTGACTACTGCTTCGCGCGGGAGGATCGCTGCGTCGGTTTGGCCGTTCTTCAGATGCGCGACGTCGTCGAACGTACGAGCTGTGCCCTCTGGTGTCCACTAGCCAGGTGTGTTCATCTCGACGAGACCGGGTGGACCGTACTGAGGATTCTATCACAGCGCGGCAGCGACGACGTGGCCAGGGAATTCGTTAAACTCAAGTCCGAGTGCCGGCCTTTCGCGGAAGCGGTTTCCAGCGGGTCTTCTGCGGCGGGGACGGAACAGAGGTGAGACTGGTGGATATTCGACGTCATCATAACAGGTGTTCGAAGAAAGAATTCCGCGCTGTGCTTATCGAGAAGAAAAGGACCGAAGTTGGCGATGACGATAACGACGACGAACGTAACGAAGTATATAGGATGTACTTGTACGACGGTGGGTGACTACATGCGCAACGATTGTACGCAGCAGTTGCAAAATGTAGGCACTCTCTAACTCTGCATGGCAGCAAAGGCTGGACTGGACAGGACGTCATTATAACAGGTGCTTCAATGGTTCTTCACACTGCGCTCGCGTCACGACATGTTGTTTATCTGACGTTTACAATCCTGCTTCCTGGTGACGACATCGCGGTCGCGTCACGACGGCCCAGTAGTCCTCCAATGATGACCGGTTCTTCGTCGCGTTCTATGGACGTTCACTTAGAGCAGCTCGCCGTGCAGTAAATTGTGTCGCTCGCTGGTTAGAATACAATCCGTCTCACTGATGCCTTTAGACCGGAGGACAGAGCGACGCCGCACGCCGTCAAAGAAGCCATTAGTGTCCACATGACTCTTTAAAATGATATCAGGGATGGGGTCCCCAAGGACAAAATGTCGTGGCCTTGGCCTCGACGCTTTGGCTTCTAGTCACTTGCAAATTAATGAAAATGGTTTATGCACTGAGCTTGAGGTTTCTTTATGAAATATCCACTTTGTCGTGTCACCGCAACTGCGCAGGATTAAGCATCCAAATTTTCAGTTTTAATTTGGTGCAGATAGGTCACACTTACCTACTTTCTTCACTTACTTTCTTAGTGGCCTTGGCTTCGAAGATCGCTGGCTTTGGTTTTGAAAATGCTGGCCACGAGCCTATCCCTGAATGATATGCCTGCGGCGGCCCTACAGTGGCCACACTCGTCGCCGATGGCGTGCCATGCTAGAAGGCTGTGAGTCCGATACGTTATGGTACGATGTTGTAGCCTATCGACGTCGTTCTTCTGTAAGTCTGCAACGTTTTGACGGTGTTATTGGTCCAGTTTTCATGCAACGCAACGTACGCAGCGTACGCAACGCAACGGACGTAAGGCAGCTGACGCAACGACCGCTTTTTTGTGGCGTTTTTGCCGTTGCAACAGCTGCTGCGTCAGCTGCCTTTGTTGCGTGCTTTTGGGTGGAAACAGCGCTTGAGGCCGCAGTTGCATAACCTAGAGCTAAAACAAAAGGAACATTTTCGAATATGTTCTGCACGAATCTAACTTTATGCGTGTTTTATTTTACGCGTTACCGGTAGGGACCAACCGAATTCACGGGAAAAAATGCATGATTTCACGGCAGAATTTTTAAAATGTGTCAAATTTCACGGAAAATTCACGGAAAGAGTTTCGGAAATTCACGGGCCACACAGACATTATTTCGAGGTGCTGTGCTAATGCAAAAGAACAAATTTCAGAGCAACGAATATTTACTACACTAAGTCAAGACTCAAGACAGTCATGCCAACTACTTAGTGCTAAAGTGCGACACGTGGTAAACAGCAACATCCGTACAAAAGCTGCTGATAAAACTCTGGAATTGTCAT
>Ga0209367_1004195_pt1 | contig 19839 bp, 13 predicted proteins | sample WorMetLIZISLAND2_FD_187412 | JGI IMG/M metagenome (GOLD analysis project Ga0209367, IMG submission 187412) | Marine gutless worms symbiont microbial communities from Max Planck institute for Marine Microbiology, Germany - Olavius geniculatus... ...
ATCGAGTACCGGCCTATCTGGCTGGGGTTAAGGCGGGGCGCGTTCACCTCTGTCGGGTGGCAGGTAACACTGTGTGATCCCATATGACAAGTGACGCTCCGTAGCTCTGAGATGGGTTCGCTCATTAAGAGCTATATTCGGACCTTTAACCTTTAACATTTAAGCGTATGTGGTATCGGCTCTAATTTTTTCTGAAGGAGCTAGAAGCCTTAGTCGCAATCCGGTCGATTATGACGTTTGTTGTTCATTGTATAGCTGATATGTTAAGTTTTGTCTTTCCCAGGTAATACAAGAGCAGACGTTGGCAATCGTTTGATAGCCAGTTATGTCGTAGATACTTGTAGCAAAAAATTATTAAAATCCGACAGATCTACTTTAAGTTACAGTCGATGATGTCCATGATATTTTTTTGAGAAATGGTGTCTAGTCTTCTTGTGGGCTTTTTGTTGTCATCTTGTTGTATGCAACTGCGGAAGAGCAACGTGAATACCCGACCGATTGGACCAAAAAAACGAAATCGTTTTGCAGCCGAATTATTGCGTGCTAATTCTAGAGCGGCTCATTTTAAATACCTACCTCGACAAACGAAAGAAAAACACAAAGGTCTTGCGGAATGTATGTGAACGTCCACCAGACGATGACGGGGATTATTGTCTTAAGAACGTTCACCTCAGAGCGTGACAACTTGGGTGCACCAGATGTTCCAGTTCCCTGCTGATGAACCTATCAAGTCAACAAGTAGGCTAAGTAAGTGATAAGTATTTATCCTTGTATTAATAAAAGTGGCAAAATGCTTCTATATTTTACACACCATACAGTAGTGTGAATAGTAGTGTAACAAACTTTGTTATACCTCTCTCCCTCTGACAAAACTGTTCTTCAAAAGTGCTTCAAGTGCTGTCGTGTGCAACAGTACGTCACTCATAACAGAGTATAGTGTAGAAACGCATTTACCGTAACATTTAGAAAACTGACTAAACTTGATTGTATTAATTTGGAATGTTTAAACAAGAAGCTATGCTAACAGTTAATTAATTGAAAGCAGGGCAGCCGCAAGAATAGTGGCGCCCTCCTGTGAAAACTTTTACATTTTATACAGTAAATGGTCTGTATGATACTAGACGGTGTAGGTATAACGCAGTTTAGTGTCATACGAATCATTTATCGCAATGTTGGTCTGAAGCGTTTTTTTATTTATCTAATTTTTCGTTATTATCGTTATTTTTTGCTTACATTTATATTTCACAAAATAATGTAAAAACGCATTTACCGTATAGTGGGATATATAATGATCGCATTATTGCGAATTGTCTGCAGAGTGTGCCAATAAAAGATTTTGAAAATCGGTCAATAACTGGCGAAGATATAGACAAAAGTAAAGTGGCACGTTTTTATGGCCCACACCGTGTAGTACCTACGGACGATGTAGCACAGCTTAAAGTAGATCTGCTGGTGTACACTGTACAGGTACCTGGTGAAGCACATCACGCATTGCATCTGTCACACGACCAAACTTAACGGGAAACCAGCCGCTGCATTCAAGACCGACCGCGAGCGGTCCCGAACCGTCGCTGTACAACCCATCAGTACGGCGTTACAGAAGTCGAGTCTGGATGAGACAATTACCTACGTGGACGAATGTTTCCGTCGCTGGAGCTGTGAGCGATCAAAAAATGGCGCGAAGTCGATGGAGGTGGAAGAAACAGGTCTGAGACAGTTTGCTGCAATGTGTCTCAAACGTCAGCTCACTGTCGATGATGACTCCAAGATCTTTGACGGCGTTCAGACTAACGAGCGACAGCGAGATAGCAGCAAGCTATATGTACATGTCATAATGCACTTTGAACAGCAAAGTGTTGCATCACTGAGCCGTGCCCTGCATGATTCTATATATGGCGACAATTGTAATAGGAATTGTATGAAATTATTGTACCTGGCAACAAGTTTATACAGAACCTGGCCAGCGTTTGGGTCACGTGACGTAGATGCCATGGAAATGTTTACGTTACGACCCGCCGGCTGTCGACCAACGACTTTGCTCTGACGTCTGATTGTGTGAAATATGCCGCCGTAACAGAACGTGAACACACTCATCGGGATTGCGATGTGAAATAAGAACGCAAATGCATCATACGCCTGCAAGACAAGATCATCGGCAACGTTGTGAAAAAAGGTTCGCTAGTTATCGTACATGTTTGCTTTATGATAAACTAGCGATAGCTAGCAGTTGTTTTATTCACTTCACTATACATACTACACATGGTTTGTAAATTGCAATATGACGCTGATGTAGGCCTAAACCATTTAACACTACAAACACTGTGATATGATTAGGTTTGATAACTGCTTAATTAAATAAGCTTTCAAAAGGTTTTTAATTTAACTTAGAAACAACAATATGTAAGTTGTGCATAAATATTAGTGCACGTCAAAATAGTTGATTTTTGCGATATAAAAAAGGTTTTAGACTTAGTGTTGTCGATTGTAATTTAATTTCAAACGCAGTTTTCCCGTCATAAAAGCTCACTACTTCTAAAAAGTTAAAACTGTAGGCCTAGTCCAAAAATCGTCATGCGTACAGATGAAGCAAATTTACTAGTGCTGTAGCTATTTTTAAACAAACAAAACTATAAATTTGCTGAGAACCTGTCTGTCTATAGCATATAACAAAATCTTTGCAAGGTTGACAATGTCAAAAAAGTGTGCAGTTTTCCCAGAAAATATGCCGAATATGATATCACTAAGCTGCACGTTGACATTAGACCAACGTTTTTCAAGTAATGCCACATTTACGAATGTTTTTTTCGTTTTCAATCTGTTGAGTGTAAGCGTAAACGTACATCACTAAACCCTGAGGTAATTGATCTGCAGTATTTTTGAAATTATTATTGTGTTACCTTTGCCATGGCTTCATTCGGCCAGACCTCTATAGCGAGGCACCTTCCGTCAACAACCCTTGATGTAGCCATAACTGGGAACAGCCTGAAACACGCTCCAAATATCCACGGCACTGCAACCCCAGCCTTGGTCATCCAAGCTTTGTAGTGCTTGCGGTGAGCGATGGCGTGAACGATCTTGAAGTAGCGCTTAAGCTCACCAATATACTCCAACAATATGGGTTGTCAGCAAATGTCCATCCAGACCATGGCCTTCACTTTTCGCATTGAAATTTTATTGTTTAAAATCTAAAGTAAAACGTTCGGTGTTTAAAGTTACAGCGAAATTATTTTAACGCTTTTGAAGTAGCGCTCTAGCGTGATGGTGACCAGGCCGAGTGTTTGCGCCGTCCCACCGACACGACCGAACACCGCGCCGTGTACAACAGAACAGAATATGTAGTCACGTAGCTGGTTGCCTGTGACTGGGCTGGCGACGGATCTTGATATTCTTTGGATCAGTCTTGCAACGAAGATGAGCAGATTCGTCGCAGCAACAGTCTCTGCAATAGTTGCAGCAACTGTCGCTGCAGTTGTTGCTGCAAGTTGTTGTGACTGATAGCTACAATAATGCAGTAGTCGTTGCAGCAGTTGTCTCTGCATTCATTACATGATATAACGTAACGATATAGTATACACAGTACATGTATATGACGGGGTCAACGTTGACCCCAGTTGCTGTCTGATAAAAATATTTGATTGCCAGATTCTGTCAATTAATTATCCATTAAATAAAGCTGTCATCGGTAGACAAAGTATGGGTGAAAATATTAAAAGTCAAAAATGCATAATTTTATTGTTTACTACTGCGCAAAAAAAACACACAAGACGTTCATTCTGGGGTCAACGTTGACCCAATGTACGGTATCAGCAAGGTTAACTAGTCTTGTAACGAAGATGAAGAGGTTCATGGCACACTGGTTGGCGATGAGCGCGTTTACGGCGCTTCCTTGCTGTTGATGGGCCAGAACTAGTACTGCAAAAACGCTGCTGTTTGCCAGCACGTTAACAAGACACCACTCTTCAAGACCAAGATCAAGACCACAAGCTTCCGGAACAAAACACTAACAATCTGACTTGAGACTGTCTTGAGGCAATACATTGCTGTTTGCCAGGATGCCGATAACCGGGAATACGACGAATATCGTTGTAAGTATGTGAGAGAACATGTAATAATTAGTGGAACTCGACCGAATTATAGACAGTGACGCAGTAGATTCGTTGTTCCAGTGCATCACCTCAGTGACGTTGTGAGTCGCTTCCCAACCTTTTCCTTCCATTCTACTTTTTGGCGATAATTCCGTCCAAGTCGTTTTTCTGCCGTTTATAATACCACAAGCATTCGCACGTTTGGACAATTGCATGTAGATCGCCACCATAAGATGCAAAATGTCATATCTGTTGCCGCCCAATATTAGCATGAAAACATACGACATGCTTGCTACCGGTATGCATAAAGCGGTGATTTGGCTGTCTATCAAAATGTTTCCACCAATCACACTGTCCTAATATTCGTGCGAGTTACACGGCCGCATTTAATAATTTAGTTTTTTTATTCTGCTGCTTGCCGTCATCTGACGCTCGTGCTCGTGTGTCCAGCTACGTCTAGACGTCTAGGTCTGTTCTGCAGTCACGCTAAACTTTGTAAAGACTGCGTGCACTGACATTTGCTCAAATATCTAGCCTATACACTGTGTCTCAAAAAACAAACGTATCGATGATACATTTTCAAATAACTCCAACAATCCTAGCCTAATATAAGTAAGTTTTGGGGTACAAGAAATTTCCATATAATCAGTACTTAATGGCATCCCCGTCACGTGACCCAAACGCTGGCCAGGCTCTGTATGCACTTGTTGCCAGGTACAATGATTTCAGTCATACCAGTGTCGCCATAGATAGAATCGTGCAGGTCAATGTGATGCAACAATCTCGTGTTCGAAGTACATCATGACATGTAGCTTGCTGCTATGACTTTGCGAGAAATATTAAGTACAGACTACTACAGTGAGGTTTCTCTGCGCCGTCCACGTTGTAGAAGAGTCTGCACGGTAATACTCCAGCAAAACAACGTCGTCGGTCACGAAATTACGACTCATTAGGCTAAACATTATAACGTTACCAAACTGTTCACTAACAAAAAAGCAGTCATTAGTTACAATACATTTTTAAACTAATGTCTGTTTGCTTAAATAAGGTTTTCTTTATTGGTCACGTTGCTTTGCAACAGCAGAAATTCATCGCGAATGTAGAAGACGTCTCCGGACCAGCGTCTTAGTAAAAACAGGCGGTGTAACTAATGCACAAGATAATGGGCAACTGGACACAACAGCGGGTTAGTAACAGGGTTAGAAATAGGCATTAATTGCATTATTTGGCTTCGGCGGACATTGGCTACGGCAGCCCGTGATTGTGACGGCAACTGGTTATGGCCAAATTTGGACTAGTGACTTCCGTTTTTGGACCACCCTGCAGTTCTGCGCTGCAGTCATGTTGCAACGATTGCGTGCACATGGCAGTCGCTCTAGTAGGCCTATCTGGTTGCCCATTATCTTGTGCATCAGACAAAGCGGCTGCTCGTGTTTTCGTGAGCGAATGAGTTAACGAGGTATCGAGTCATTCGACACACACGCACACACCTGCCAGAAATACGTACCATCTCCATTAGTGATTTTGTCTTTTCTCCTGTTATTTGACAAAATCCGCAATAAACCAGTAAAAAAAACTTTATGGACATCTTTCTTCCCCTTTCCCTCTTTCTTCCTTTTCTCCATTCCCTTTTCCTTCCTCTTCCGCTTTCCCTTGCCCTTTCCTCTTCCCCTTTTCTTTTTCCTTTCCCTTCCCCTTTCCCTTCCTTCTTCCTTCACCTTACCTTCCCCTATACCTTTCCCCTTTTTCTTTTCCTTCCACTTTCCCTTTTCCTTTCCTTTCCTTTTTTTTCCTTCCTCTTTCTCTTTTCCTTCTTCCATTTTTTTTCGTGTCCACGTATGTGCGTCCAATATTTGAGGGGCCATATTTCCGTAACGGTGTTAGACAGACGCGTGGTCACTCGGAACACCCATAGGAAGTCGACCACCGATGACGTCACGTAACCTTAAAGGTCAAACTCGTGACCGCATCATCTTTGAGGCGCCATATCTTCATAACAGTGCAAGATAGACGCATGGTGACGATGGACCTTTGATAGTAAAGCGCTGGTGACGAATCGAATGGTCTCGTGACTGACAATGTTTGTTGTTTAGTTAAAATAATACAGAACGATGAAAAGATCATTGCTGCTGTACAATTTAAAATTAAACTGTTTGATTTTTTTTCTACCAGTCTAAACAGCTCACTGATTATATTTATACGGACATATAGGCCTACTGTTAACTGTCGAAATGCATTTTACAGACTTCGTGTTCATATAAACATTATCTTGTTTTTCTTAAAATGCAGATCTGTGTGAGTGCCGTTAGCTCGGCCCCTTGCCAGGGCCTGGGGCAATGCTCCAACCGCAAACGCATTTTTACTTTTTCTGGGCTTTTAAACGCATTTTATAGTAAGCCTAACACTTTAGTCGTTCGTGTGCAGTGTGTTTTAGAGTTGGGCGATACGGTTAAAGACAAATCCGATTCGATTTGGGTTTTAGAGCTCTGTCAATACTGGATTCTTGAAACCCAGTGTTTTTGTTTTATGCTTCCGGTTAACCGCCAACACTAGACCGATTTTTTGCAGTAGACTATTACGCACCACGATGGTTAGCGGACCTGATGTTAGTAGTCTATTTTCGTTTCCGTGCGCGTTAACGCAAATCGCACTGCTTACAGTTACGCAAATGAAATGCGGTTATGCGTCACAGATCGCAAGAAGCTCGCTGATGACAAATCGTGAGAAGGGACAATGCTGAGTATATTTAGACGACGGCGTTACTCAAGAAGAACGAGCGGTCACGACGCACCATTGTTGATGAACGCAATAGTACTCACGACCGAATCATGTCTGTTGAGAACATTACTGACAGCCGAGGCACGATTGTGGTACTAAGATACAACTGCAGCGAAGCTTAACGGACAAAAATAACCTTTCTGACTAAAATGAGCGGTCTGTCTACCTATATGGTGTTAACGGACACTGCATGCACGTCAGACCGCGGCAGTGCAAGATTATTTAGAGATCTATAAGGCCTACATACGGCCCTAACCTTTTGATCTTTTGACCCAAAACTATGACAGAGAAAAAAGTATCTGCACTTTTGTTTTTTGACTTCGAATGGGACTTCGAACTCGTATGGGACGAACAAACGGACAGACAAACAGGCAGACAGACGGTAAAAAATCTGTAGAGCTACTGTGATTTACGAGTATCAGGACTGCCGCACTGCAGTAATTATAGCATTGCAGGGTATGGCAAGTTTGCCGATAATATGCCATCAACGTACAAGATCAAATAGCTTAGAGTTTTCGCTCCTTAAAGCTCTAACATCGTCACCTGGTCCTGAGATAAATTTTGACCAAACAAAGGACGACTAAAAGCGTAAGATCTGACACCAGATTGAAGAAGTGGAAATACTCACACGAAAAACAGACTTGCTATTGTTCGTTGACAGGAAGTTACTTACGCGATTTTGATTGGTAGCAAAAGTCAACGACCTTGTATAACCTTAAACGGCTATTACGCATCGTGCAATCTTTCTGCGACAGAATGGCTTGCGATGCATTGCTTACCGAACTAACCGCGAGCTGCTATAGGTCATACGCTCTACCTGCGTGCCTGCTATTGACGTGCTGCCGAATTGTTCACGCAGAAAAGTCGCACCGCCTTCGTACGAGGTTCGTACTAATCGTATCGTACTTTTGTTAACGGCCGAATGGCGTAAGGCCCATTGTTTAGCCGCGTTGCCAAAATTTGGTGCAAAGAAATAACGAAATTAAGCAAAAAAAAAATACTACGGACACACAAAATTTATGCAATAAACAGTGACAAGAGGGCTGTGTACGCAGAATGCGTTATACTGAGATATACAGAATAGGCAACCACCTGGAGGCGAATGCCATGTTAAAAGTTTGTGCGGCTTGAAAGTAAGTTTAAAAATTAAACACTTAGGAGTCGAGTAACTGGGTTGTAAGTAAGTAAATAAGTAAGTAAATTTAATTTATAAAGCGCACAATGTCAGCGAAAAACTCACTGAATCTGAGGCGCTGAGGTAAGGAGTGAGGCGGGCCACTAGACATGGTCTTGTATGTCACACCTGGCGACGCTAATGGTGTCGTCGTCATCATTATCATCTATAGCAGTTGCATTAAAGTAAAATTGAAACGTAAATCAAACTGTGATAACATGCTTCTTAGTCAATATTTTGGCTAACTTCTAAACTCCCTGGTAAAATTGATGAATTTTACACGTTTTAGCCATCGTCGAGGTGTCTATCTGTTCGTTTGTCTGTCCGTCCGTCCGTCTGTCACACCATTGAGCCTTATCAAAACGGTGCGAGCTAGGATCACAAAATCTTTACCATGGGCTGCCCCCAGATTTCTAGTTTTTCGTGACAAAATTTTGTGTCCCTGGATGAGGAGGTTCCCCTCGAACGAAGGCGTCAAAAAGGGCTAACCCATAACAAACATTATTTTGCCGTTATTGGCTCTTATAGTGTGAAAACGGTTGCAGATAGGTACAGAATAACAAGCACTGGTGACGGGCCTTTCCGATTTGTCAACATCGATGACCTTGAACGACCGTGAACCCCCAAAAGAAAGGTTTGGGAAATTTTTCGCAATTTTTGGCTGCAGCGCACATTTCAACAGTGAATTGCAACGAAATGGTTGGAGATAGGCCAAGACAACGTGAGTATGAAATTTTTAGCATCAAACGTAAATTTTAGCAGACCAAGTCTCGACCCTTTAGGTTCAAGATGACCTGCGCAGGCGGTCCTCAAAGACGGCTACCCCCTCTAAGAAGTGGTTATTTTACCGCCATTGGCTCGTATAGCGTGTAAACGGTTGCAGATAGACACAGACATGCTGCTTATCATAACAAGCAATAGTGACAAGCTTTTAGTAGTGTCAACATCGATGATCTTAAATGACCTTGAACCTTTAAGATAAAGGTTTTAATGGTTTTTACAATTTGTGGTCGCGACGCAGATTTTAAAAGTGAATTGCCACAAAATGGATAGAAATAGATCAAGACAACCTGCGAACAGAAACTGCTAGGCTGTCGCGCGTCTCATGAGCTTTTCTCAAATTACTTGTTAAAGACGGCGCGCATCGTTGCAATTTATCGGCTAATATTGTAACGTAGGGCTACCGGTAACAGTATCTAAGCTCTTCGATGATGTGGCCATGATCTTTTCAACAAAGTTTAGTGGCATGGGCACTGTCTGAATATTGTATCATCTGAGAAAAAGAACTTTAGTCAAACCTTAAGTTCCCGCGGTCATCAGTCCATCTTTAAATTGTGCTGAAATTTTTTCCCAGTGTTTTTTAATTTTTATTTGTTTAAATTTCTGTAGTTTATCGAATGCTTATCTTTAAGGTTCTGCATTTACGTTCATTCAATACAACCAAAGGTTTACATATTTATTTACTTACTTACTTGATGCACATTTGACGTTAATATCGCATAATTAATAAAAAGTCGGAATATATACAGAACTGGAAAAAGAGTTCTTACTGTTTCAACGGCAGGCTTTGATTGAACCTTGGTAGGTTACAAAGGTCATCAGGGTCATAGAGCAGTCTGTTCCACATAGCCTACTGACAGTAGGCTCTGCGAAAAACTTTTATATTATCGCCATTGTGTTTTTTGTTTTTGCAATATCTTACCGTTTTTACGATACAAGCGCACACCAATGCCTAGCACTGGGTTACTACTAGTCTATCGCTAGTCGTCGGGTCGCCCTGATATTGTGTGTGTGCGATTTTGTAGCCGCAAAGGTTAATACAGTAAGACGCGGAATGCCGCTTATAATGTGCGACTCCCGCATTACAAACTGCCAATCTGTTTTGTACTAGCCTAAGTGCAATTTAACCTTCTGGCCCTGCCAGGCAGAAAATAATTATTAGTTTATTTGCTATCCCTCTGACTGGGGTGGAATTCTGACCGAAGCAGTGGTATGTCTGCATGGTGCACCGCGTATCTAGTGTGTCTTATTTCAAGCACGTTAAATCATATTTAGCTGCTGCAGTGTGAGTAACTCTTGTCAGTCATCCAGAGATTGTTAAGATGGGCCGGTCACGACTTGTGACTACTGCATGACTCATTCGGTCCAGTATATAACAAGGCACTTGTCATAGGTAACAGGCTGGACGCTTTGAAAAAAGGTGACTGTAATGATTTTTTTCAGGTTTTGCATTGCGAAATTAATCTGCAAACATAATGGCGACAACATTAGTTTTATAACACAACGTTGCAAAAACCTGAACCGTATCCACGATGTTGGCGTTATTTTTTCAAAAATGCAAATTTTTTAGCTTCCTGTTTTTAAAGCCAAAACCGATGTGTTTTCATTCTTTTAGAGTTTGGGAAGTTAAACTCGTTTTCTATAAGCCAAACTTAACGGGTTTTTAAAATTTTTATGAGTTTTAAATTATTAAAATGAGGACTGTAGTCTATATACTGTTCATATCAAATAAATATCTAACTTTTTTAAATTGACAGGTTTAAAGTTTTAAAAATGTAATCTTAACTTTACATCAAAGTCTAATTAAGCTTAGGGTAGATTTTGGATACCTGTCTGGTGGGTTTTAAATGAGTTTAATTTTTGGGCACATGTCCGATTGCAGCATATGCGTAGTCGTTCTGGGGACAATTTTGTCTCTGTAACAATTACATACAATTTTAATTTCTAAGTGCAAAAGTTACAACTAACGACGTATTTCGGAGATTTTTATCGTTGGCGAAAAAAACAACAATAAGCTTACATGTAGCCGTTAAACAAGCGAGAAATCACTCAGACAGGGATTTAGAAGCAAGTATCATTCAAAAGGTAAAAATAAACGAATTAAATGACTGTTTTGCAACGGACTAATTGTTGCAGAAACCGGAATGCAAATTGTGTCCAAATGTTGCGTTATTTTTGCTAGTTTACAAATTATGGCAGTCAAATGTCTTAAATTTTATAAATGACTTTAGCATAAGTTACAATTTAAACATTAGTTTATGTTTATAGTTAAAAATAAAAAAGCAAATACAACAGCTTGTGTGTTATGTGAAAAGAAGTCCGAGGTCCGAGACAATAGCACCGGGAACGTCATGACATCAACGTGGCTTCTGTCGTCCGCACTGGTGTTACTGCTGCTAGCAGCGATGCCTCAACTGCTACACTCACAACGAGGTAACGACGTGGCTTTGGCTTTGCATATCACTTTACAAACGCTTTATCAGACGCGTTAATCTACTTTAGTTTTTGAGTCAGCGAATTTTTATCAGTAGGCAACTGACAATAAACTCATTGGCATGGGTCCGAGGGCCAAGGGGCCGAGAATCAACGCTGAAGGCCAACAGCAAAAGTAGACTTTTGAGGAAGGGTTAGCGAGCTTCCTTCCACTAGCTAGGAGGTCTGGTTGAGCTCTGCAAGCGAGGTATCATGGGGCGAAGCTTTGGTCGCAAACGCATGATGAGCGCCTCTGTACCTTTGGGCTTAATAGCGCTATATAAATCTTGTATTATTATTGTTAAGCGGTTAAACATTAAAAAGGACGAGACGGTATTTTCGCCCGGGTATTTATTGTTCTGGGGTCGCCCCCGAGATTAACACCATTGGTTTGTCTCGGCAACGTGGATTAAATGGCAAAAACTCTAAAAAGCTGTGAGGTGCACGATAATTTAGGCCGCCTTGTTATTGTTGTGCCGAAAATTATCAACGTTCATAAAAATTCCATCAAGTTCTGACAAAATTTTTTACTGACGTATTTGACGCTGATGATACAGGACCTGCGGGCCCGCCTGGAGACACTGGTTACACTGGTGCAACTGGACTCCCAGGAGTTCCCGGTGCGGTTGGTCGTCATGGTGAAGTCGGACCACCTGGTCCCAGTGGACCGCCGGGTCCGCCTGGGTCATCTAGTCCAGGGTCTTCATCACTCAGAGGCCGACCCGGGCCTGTCGGTCGCCCGGGATTTCCAGGGGTACCCGGTTTCATCGGGCAGCGAGGTAAGCTCGTCAGTGTCTTTTATGTGCATGTTAAATTACGGTCTGCAATGAGTGTTAAACTAACTTATACACTTCGGACAGTCGGTCGTGTGGCCCACACTATCATTGGGATATGGGCGCGCATGACTCTACCGGTAGGTTATCGAAACGTTATTCCACGATAGAGAATATGGTACAAATAGGCTGCGACAGGCAGTAAAAGTGCCAACGTCAAACAAAGTAAGTAAACGTGACTTTAAATAACAGCGATCGAAATACAGAGTATGTTGGTAAGTGCAATTGGCCTGGTGCATACACCGGAGTCACATCTTCGGGGCTGCGATTCAAATTCTAACGACCGACGGGACATTTAAAAGCAATCTTGAGGAAGTTGCTCACCTACGTACTACGTATGTGCTCGCGTTAACTTAGCCCCCTGTCCTTAAAAAGCTACGGATTCAAGACTTACACTGTAGCTGATTGGAGTGGTGGTATGTCTGCTCGCTGCTCTACGAGTACGATTGTTTGCTGATTCATGCAATAGCTGATTGCACTGCGCTGTGGTAGTTTGGTAGGCCTAGGTTTGTCTTTGTGTCTTTATGTAGGTGCAACCGGCCCCGCTGGAAGACCAGGTGCAACTGGACACACGGGCCAAAGAAATGCTGCACAAGGCCCATCAGCACCTGCGCCATCTCGTACCGACTGTGATGTTGACCAACCTATAGGTGAGTCTACATCTGCACAAACGCTGCATGTGGCAATGTGCGCAAAACTTATGTAATGAGTAAGCTTACTGGTGATGGGTCACAACTACCGCTGAAGAAAAAAAACGACGAGTTTTGTGCAGCAACAAGTACAGTCACTAGCACGTAATGTATTTTTTTTCAACTTGGTATTGATCGACTAAAAACACGTGTTGTATGCTAGATGTTTTCCTTTTCTTTTGAGCCTTTGTCTGTTAGTTTTTTTTCGGTTATTTATTTATTTTATTTTTTTCTTCTACTAGTTCTTTTTGTTTTTTTTGCGCATTTCTATTAATGTACAGTTTTAAGTGCAATATTTTAATTGACTTGCGTTGTCGTGGTTTTATATTAATTTTTAAAAAAAAATGTTTGTTATATTTCAGGGCCGCCGGGTCCGCCGGGGGCCACAGGATATACTGGGGCTAGAGGTCGACCCGGACTTGTTGGACCAGCCGGTTTCCGTGGGCCACCCGGGCCTCGCGGACACAGTGGCCCTGTCGGAGCTGGTGGAGGAACTATTCTGGTTGGACCTGTGGGACCCAGAGGCGTCAGAGGTTTGTATTTGTATGTAAAATGTAATAAAATAAGCAAAGAAACAAAAAACAAAAGAATACTACACTGTGTCTGCTACCTGTTGACTAATTCCGTACAAAAATACTTACATAGTCAGCATTTAAAAGCATTTGTTATTTTGTAAAAAAAACGAAGAACAAAGCACCACTGAAATTTTCCTCTGGCACTTGCACTAGCGACGACTGCACGATAACAGCTCAACGAAACAACAAGTCAGTCACGACATTCAATTCATTGAACATTATAACGCTGATGAATTGTTGATTATTTACATCACGACTGTTAAACTCTTAGTAATAATTTATAGAAGTTATAGAACTGTTGTTTTGTTTTCTCAAACAAGAGCCCTGAAACGTCATCGGTATTTGTGGCGAATATCTACGATTGCAAAGCAACGTGACCAATGAAGAAGACGTCTTCAAGCCTCTGTCTGAGTAAAGCGACATTAGTTTTTGAACATTCATTGTAACTTCTGACTATGATATTGTGAGTCATTAGTATGTTAACGCTATAATAGCTGGGTCATTCGGTGAACTTCCGTGACCGTGGAGAGCGGAGGTTCTTTTCTCAGTTGTTTTGTCTTCTTCGAAGGTTTTAAAAGAAAATTGGAGGGGTGTCCCTCTAAAAAGTGTGGGGAAATTTTGTAGTTAGCAAAAATCCAAAATGGCCGCCGTCGGCCATCGCAAAAATTCGTTTTTCAATGCTTTGACCAAAATTGCCGTGTAGTATATCATTTCTGTAATTTTGAGAGTCGAGAAATTCAAATTTTATATCAATTTTACAATTTGACATAGTTTTTACCTTCAAATCCAAGATGGCCACCGATTTAGAGCTCATAGTTGGTCAATTTTTCAAGTTTATTGCTTGTTTTTCATAATAGCTCAAACAAAGTATCTGGCGGGCCTAAATAATTTTAGACATGTAAGTTTTCCCTGCACGTCAGTTAAAATAAATTATCAGTGTATAAAAGTAAAAGTGGGGGCTCCGGGAGTTTGTCCCCTTATTGCATTTTTGTCATCCATCTCATTATGGCAATCTGCACGATCGCGCTTCGCGATTACGGAACTCCGTTAGACTCTCGCAATCGCGAAGCGCGATAGCAATAGCAGTGGCCGGACTGAATCGACATGGATGGGAAAACGCAGCAAGGGGACAAACTCCCGGTCCCGGAGCCCCTAAAAGTGTTTATTCAAACACTACTACTATACAATCAGTCTCACAATGGAATGACTGGGTCTAGTCCAATGATTGCTCCCAACAGACGGCTACTCATCGGAATCCGTTGACTCAGAAATGCCACTGTCACTATCGCTACTGCTGTCATCAATGCTGTCATCTGTGCAATCACGAGGTGTAAGCTGATGAGGTAATGGCGGCTGAGTGTGGCGAATTGGACGGCACTTCCCATTCATCCGTTCCCAACCATAGCCAATGGGGGACGGATGCTCTAGCAAATTGTAATGGATCTGGCAATATGTGATGTAGTTTGTCTTTTCCAGATGTTGGTCAAGCGTGTCGTTATCAGGAGGGAGGCGGATTGTGCTTTTCGTCTTCATTTTGTGCCACCTGGACGCTCTAGCCTGCGTACAAAAACACCCGCGTTCTCACTGTAGACTTTGGACAAAACGAATGTTTTCATATCGGCTCTGACTTCGTCTCGTAACTCCAGACTCTCGCCAACCCGTCCTAGCAACTGTCTTGCCTCTGTGTCGCTAATCACTTTTTGTAACAGTTTTTTGTGCAGAAAATGTCAGATTTTTTGGGACGTTTGACATTTTCGGCCATTAATATACGTTAATATTGTACAGTTGATGCACAGCCCAAAAAATATGTTGTGCGTTTAGGTCCTATGGGGCATCCTGGAGCTCCGGGTCCTAGAGGTTTTATAGGTCCAGACGGTGCTACAGGGGCAACGGGTGCTACTGGCCTGGAATTTCAAACAGCTCATCGACGAGTTGCCAGAGCAGCTGGATGTCCAGGTAAATATTTAACAGTAGGCTGAACCAGTAATGCAGATGCCAAATTATGGAGGGTTTTAATGTTTAAAGAGACACATACATTTACGCGTTTGATTGAAATTGTTTTTCTGTTGCCTTCCTGATTTTAGAGATACTGGTGTGGTTTTGCGGTCGTTTATTGGCATGCTACAGGGGCAACGGTCGAGACGATCTTGTCCGGAATGTAGTGTGTTCTCAGTAACGATCGCTGTGCTGTCACCATCACACGAGTCATGCCATTCTAAGCTCAATACGCCACGCCGAGACCAGATTGTTTCAGCTTGCAACAGAGCCGTGGCATGTTCATGTAGTTACCAGGAAAACCCTAATTCGTCGAGGTAATGACTGTGTTGGACATGTGTGTCCATTGACTATACAAGCAAGGATGGGCTTCCGCTTTCCGCATTTTCACTTTCCTGAAGAAGCTAGCCGAACTCTTAGCATCACTGGACTACATCACAGCATTACATTTTTCACCATCGGAGACAGATTTAGGTATATTCGGCATGTTTGGCCGAACAGGAGGCCCAACGAAGGAGAGCCTTACAGGCAAGAACACGTCGGAAAGTAACGCGACATTTTCTGACACGTGAGGCTTTTATGACATGTTGCGACATTAAGGTTTTAAAGGCTCACTCGGTGCAACACAACACTCTCTGGCCTGGGGTCTACGTATGCCGTATTGCGAAATTTACAGTTTGCTACGTTATTTATTTATTTTTATTTTTCTAATTCGGCTCGGCCTATCATAGTTCAATTAACGAAGTAGGCCGTACGCCGTGAATTTTGTCGTTGTTTCTAGGGCCAAAAGGGCTGCAAGGCGCAACAGGAGCGACTGGGTATACAGGATTTACTGGTGTAACGGGTCCAGTGGGAAATCCAGGTCCAGCTGGACCCGTGGGCCCGCCGGGTCCAATGGGACCGTCAGGATTTTCATCTTATCCCGGACCGCCGGGTCCGACGGGTCCGCAAGGCAGCCCTGGAATTCCAGGCTACTCAGGTATGGCTTGTGTCATTTGTTTATTTAACTTAAAGAGTAAATAATAAATCCGACATAATTCTATGGCGCATCAAGTTTACGGTCGCCTGCGTGACTTACATAATGCATACCTACCAATGATCCTTACACACACTACTTGCTGAAACATTGTGTTCCATCTCGTACTTTGCGTTCATCGGAATCTTTTGTGTCTGTAATTAATTCTCGAGTTTTGGCAGAAGCTGCTCTCATTACAGTTATGCATTATTGTATGTTAGGCTTATTTACGAGTATTTTTAAATAATGTAGCTTTTGAGTTATCTTAGTGCTCCATTTAACCTTTTGCGTTTCAGATTCGGCGGGCTGACATTGTGCGTTGTACAATATTTACTCATATAATTACAGTAATGGTGCAGATTTGCGGTCGTCCGTCCAGCTGCTGAGCATCTTAGACGTTGGAGAAAAAAACAGATTACGTCACTTTGCAGGCCATGAAATTGTCATAACGCGAATTATGCGCCGTTTGTAGTGTTTTTAATGTAAGATGACCTTGACCTTTGGCCATTTTAGTTGACAAATTTACATACCGGTTACTTATGGTCAATGCCATTTTTGTGCTTTTGTTTCCGAGATACAAGCTCGTACGGCTCAAACTGTTAGTTTTTAATCGAAGTTAGGTTTTAATTTTTGTAAAGTTGATTATTAAAATAGCAGTGTAAAATTGAAAAAAACGGGTAGCATTCTATTGTCATGGTACAGTTGTTAGACGCTATAATAAGTCCATGAAAGTTGATGTCTCTGGTGTTAGGTCCTACAGGTGCAACGGGTTATCCAGGTAGACCAGGTGTGCAAGGTGCCACTGGAGTGTTCCGCACAGGTCAGCTTTCAACGCCGTTTACCGCTGCGGAAAAAACCGTCAATTATTATTATCAACTTTACGTGATGTTAGCATTTTCTACCGCGAAAATAAAGAAAAAAGTACAGATCGACTACAATAACGGTAATGTTTAAAGGCCACAAAGTGCAAAGGCAGGACCAACGATATAGACCGGACTTCGAGGTTATATCGGTTAGCGCAAAGGCTAAGCATTGATTAAACTTAAATTCAAAGTCAAAGCCAAGGCCGAGGCTTCACATTACAACTGTAGTGGTTTTTGGTACACTAAGAATGTCTGTCTGTTACTGAATGCTAGGGGTTGAACGTGTAACTTATTAAAATGTTTTATTATATTTAGCAGATTGTACCCATCGTTGCAGCATATCACAAGTCACGCCAGAATGTTTGGGCTACGTTTCTGTCTTAAAACCATGGCATAGGTTAAGTCATCGGAAACAAGGTACTTCGGCTAAACATATTGTTTTGAAAAAGCTGTGACCTAACATGCCTAATACTAACACATAGCAAGGTTAGAAAATCACGTAAAAATTTGACATACACACTCAAATTGTACCTTTTAGTTTGTTTTCGAAAACAAAGAAGACGACCAGATGCAAGCACACTACCTACAATATCATGTCTGTTGTATTTGCAGTGACACATGGTCAGGTGGTAGTGGAGAGTGTCAGTCCATTGTACGGTCCATTGTCCGGCGGTACGCGAGTGACCATTACTGGTCAGTACGTTGACCCGTCCACTGTCACAGCCGTCCTCATTGGTCAACTCAGACACAACCTGGACGCTAGCAGGTTGTAAAAGACTATCGGCTTTAATAAGTTAGTATTAATTCATCAAACGTTTACTTTGTTCAAGCCGCCCGGTCAAAAACGACAGTTCTGCTAGAAGCGTTTATGTTTCACTGCTAATGTCCCTCTTTAACACGCGATCTCCAAACTCTTTGTGCCGATCGCGGTGAAACTTTGCCACGTGATCCGAAGTGGGTTCTGTGTTATCAACTATAGTTACACAATTTAACGAAAGAAGCTCAAAAAATTTCTGCAGCCGAAACGTCTCTAATGTAGCTCGATTTTCCATACCTTTACACTTCAATCGCAAGTATCTCCAGAAGGAATCAAAATATCGACAATCGAACGCGATCTTTACCACGTTGGACGAAAAATAGGAAAAGTTATGTCTATTAACAAAAACGTCGGGATATGGACGTAGTTTCTAACTCAGTAAAAATCAACTAAAGGCTGTTTTCACTTAAAGTTATTAAATTTGCTAGACAATGCGCAAGGATTTAAACCTGACTGGGCTCTGTTTGCTAAAAATGTGGGGCCCTCGGATATTTTTTTGGTTTAGAAAATAAATAACTATGTAACGTCGTAAATTTCGGATTTTGCAATACAGCGTACAGAGCCCAACTCTCAGGCTATGATAGTGTATGTCGTGCTGCACCAAGTGCCACCAAGTGAACTTTCAAATATCACAGTTTGACTGTATACAGTTATACGTTGAAGTCGGTGGTGGTGATCACTCTGAGAGCAAATGACGCCGAGCTGATTCAGCCGCAGATGATTTCACTTGTCACCAAAGACGGACTTCTCGTCCAGACCGGCGAGAAGTTTGACTACCGCCTTGATCCACGAATCATAACAATCCAGCCACGCAACCATCTCATCGCGTGAGCAATGTCACTCTTTGTTCAGCATATTAATATTGTGATGGAAAAACAAACATGAAAGTAACAACTTTACAGAATTTGCAATTAAAGTTAAACTGCAGCAGTTTTTATGACGTGCGGAAATATCTTACTTCGTTTCTCAATCATGACGGTAGGGAGAGAGCTCAAAGCCAAAATTGTCCTAGCAGGCTTTGACGGTACCTTTGACATAAATGTACAAAACATCAGTTTATACACTTGTTAACGGCGACATGCAATGAGTGACACATCGAAAACAGCAAAAATCATAAAAAGATGATATCACTCACCATCACATCGTCTAACTGTCAATGTGCTGTTAAATAATATCACCTTTTTATTTGTACATTTATATTTGCTGTTTTATTACAATACCGCGCACTTGTGATTTGTATTAAATATAAATAACATGCATAATATGCACAAATAGCCTACACACATAACTTGTATATTTTATGAAATAGCGCAGCAATTAATGCATACAAACGAAAGAATTTGACGTTATCCACTGCAACGATATCATAAGTCAGCTGGAGATCGAACTACAAAAAGTGTGTTGAAATCTCACCTATTGCGTCTCATCCATAGACTCGTTTTTATTTCACGGTATTGCACGCTTATCAATCAATCAATCAATCAATCAATTTATTGATTTCAGACCACACGGATCCATAGTAAACAGAGGACAGACGACAGGAAGGAGACAGAATATACAAACGAGACAGACAGAAACACAGTCACTGGAGTGTAGAAAAATCCAAATGTAAGTTTCTATAGTACACAACCAGGTCGTTAGCACACGAATTCCACTGAACACTAAAAACATACCGAAAATTATGCATAACAGTATTAAAACTAGGTAGCCTCAAGTTCAGTAACACATCCGTAATACTGTGATACTTAGCATATCCAAAGAAC
>Ga0209367_1004197_pt1 | contig 19837 bp, 12 predicted proteins | sample WorMetLIZISLAND2_FD_187412 | JGI IMG/M metagenome (GOLD analysis project Ga0209367, IMG submission 187412) | Marine gutless worms symbiont microbial communities from Max Planck institute for Marine Microbiology, Germany - Olavius geniculatus... ...
GGTACAAAAGTAACCACTTTTTCGTTGCAAATACAACTCCAGAACATGGTGATATATTTTGACTGTTGCTGCCTCACAAGACATTCGAGATTCCAGACTTCATGTAGCCTTCTCCATAAGTAGCTTTGACTTTTCTATCGTGTCATATTACTTTCTGAGTTCCATCTATAAATTCAACTGACTTCCAGTTATCTACCTTCCAGCTCAGCTTCTGTCAACACCAAAACACATGGCGAGGTTAATTCAGCCTGCTTGTTACAGTTTGTTTCCAAATATTCCGTCTGGTTAAACCACAGGAACACAAACGGCGTCGTAACATTCGCAGTGATAATCGTTGAGTCAGCATATCATTTACGTAGTTTATAATTTCAGCCAATGCCTTTTTTCTGTGCACTTCAACATGACGAATTATTCTCCAATAGCTCCTTCATTAAGATTCGGTGGTCTGCCAGTTTGAAGCCACTTTTCTACGCTTTGTCAACATTTCCATCACTTCATCAACTTTCGTACGCAAGCCTGTCTTATGTTTAATGTATTCGAAATGAATCTTCGGTTAGAATTACTATTACTGAATTTTATAATAATTTTTTTTTCTCCCTTGTCAATTCTTTGCCTGCCGTATCCGCCGCATTTCAATCGCTTCGTTTGTCAATATTTTCGTTTAAAATGACGTCACGAATGACGTAACGCATTTTACATAGATAAAACTACATGACCATAGATATATATCAGCTAGAGATGCGCTCAAGTTTGAAATTTTACTTATTTTCTTTGCGGTGCGCTTCACGACTTTCTGGCAGCGTCATCGCATTATGACACACTTTTGGCCACCCGCTGTATAATTTAGTCTTGTTGCAGTCTAACAGCTTAATACAGGGTCAGTTGAGCGCAGTCACTTGTCATAAAGCTTTGTGTGGTTAATGGTGTTTTTGTTAACAACTAATGCAAATGGGTGATGTTTAGCTCTGTCATTTCTACACCATGTCTGGAAAAAATCATCCCGAACATTATCGATTGTCATTTGAAAAAGGGATATCTATTTTAAATAATTTTTTGATACAAATATTTTGCCACAACTGGCCATCAAATGATTGTTCAGTATTTCATCTCACCTAATGACTGTTTCTGCATTACCTGGGAAAAACAGAACCAATGAAATATGACTTGAAACGGAACGGAAATACGTCAAGAAGCATTTCCAACATTATCGATTATGACTTGAAGAAGGATTGACAGATTTTGATAATTTTTGGTGCAAACATTTTTGACAGCACTTGCCATCAAATGACCGTTTTAGTTTCCACCTCTCCAAATGTCTGCTTCTGCACTGCCTTGGAAAACCTGAACAGGCGAAATAGATTGCAATATTTCATTGGTTTTCCCAAGGTAGTGCAGAAGCACACAATGGGTGCGGTGGAGAATCGGCTAGTCATTTGATCGGCAGTTGTATCAGAAATATTGGTCTCAAAAATTATTAAAATCTGGTAATTCTTTTTTAAGTTACAATCAAAAATGTCCGGGATGTTTTTTCTTGACACAGTGTACATTAATGCTGTAGAATGCAGCACACTTTCTAATTATATTGGCTTTAAGAGTCATAATTATGCTACCGCTACTTGTTTTATTTTCATCATTCTAACTTGTTGTGTCTCGCTTTGTAGTTTAGTAATTTACTGGTAAAGTTTGGTTTTGCATTTGTACTCTAAGGATGAGATTCCGTGTCACTATAGTATTAGTCGCATAGTGATTATCTTAGTAAAATATATTCAGTTGCATCTTCTGTAAAGTAATAACATTGATGCTGGTAATATGTTAATGATTAATAATACCGGTAATAACATTACACTTGTAATTAGTGTTGTGATTTTAGTTCTTTATGATTAGGTTCACGTTACAAGTGAGTGACTGATAAATATGGTAGGAGAATTAGATCGTGCCATATTGTAAGCTCATAAATGCTTTGATTCGTGGGTTATTAATATTGGTATCAATATCAGTGTTTTGACTAAACTGGATAGCCGTGCTTCAGAAATGGGCTTGTTACAACCGTAATATGTAAAATTTGCTGACTAGTCTTTTTTGCCTTCTTGCTGATTCAGCAGATCCGTTTTCATTGAGACTGTAAATTGATTCGGTTTACTGAAATTAGTCTACATGTGTCAAAAGTAATCACTGCTGGCTTACTGTTTTCTATTTCTATTGTGTGCGTTTGACATGTATCTTTTCTTTTTATTTCATTTTTTAGTTATTTTAGTTCTTGTCGTTCTTTTATTTGTTTTTTTAAATCTCAGGCTCATATCTTTGCTCTAACTCTCTCCATCTGATTTTGTTTACTTTACACATAGTGGCACTTGTTTTATTTATCTCATTTCTGTTCTGTTTAGAGAATAGTTTCACTTTTTTAGTTTGTGTGCTAGGTTAAACTGGCAACTTGCTTACCAGTTTTTTAGTGCGCTTGTGTATCATATTACGTCGTATGCATCCCTATGTGGTCGATGACATATTCTGGTCATAGGTGAGAGCACGTGCTCTGTATGACTACAGTGCCAGGCGGGATGATGAGTTGTCATTCTGTAGAAACGCCGTCATCAGCAGTGTTCAGAAGCAAGATGGCGGCTGGTGAGCCCTGTCTTCTTGTTTCCAGTAAAAGCTCTAAAAAAGTTAAATGGTCGTCTATAGCATTGCAGTCAGAATAATTGATACTTATTAAAATGCAGAAAGGACCCACTTTGCTAAGCAGCAACACACAACTTTTTGTGCTTAATGGTTACTGCAACAACAACACAGAGCAAGTGAATTTTTGGTTGACTTTAGCATGAAACGGATTCACTTTTTTGTATGTGCCAGGAGCGGTTTGGTTGCAATTTGTTATTGCATATCTTGGTTGTGTGTTTCACCCCCAAGTCTCATCTAGATGGTCAGGAATTTCATCTGACGGAATGTGTAGTATACCTGCCAATTGGCATCTAAATTCAAGGGGCATGAATCAATCAATCAATCAATCAATCGAAAAAATTTGTATAGCGCATTCTACAGTCCTGAATGGCAGCCCTTAACAACTAAAAAACACTACGCCTAGAATATAACAATACAAGAAATTTGAGCAAAGCTCACGAGATGCGCGAAAGCCTATAGCATTTCCAGTTCAGTAGTTATAGTTTCGAAAATTGCATATCACTTGGACTCAGCCCATCGGGACCATAATACACATTGGCCATAGGCGCGTGTGGCGTTGGCGACGGTGGCGCCTCCTTGTGAATGATAAAGACTTGCGCAGCCTCATATCGCGAAAAAAATCCGTAAAAACCCCTATTTTGGCGTTCAAGGTCATCCAAGGTCATTGAATTCAGCGCCAATCGAAAGCCAGTAGGCCTATACGATTTCCTATTGGTGATTAATAGTAACCTAGGCCTTATCTCGCAGCGTTACTGAGATACAGCGAGTTATTGGCCAAAAATCGCAAATTTTGACTACCCCCTCTCATTTAGCGACCTCGTTCAGGGTGACCCCCTTTGAGTTTACGAAAAAGCTTTACGGTTCCTGAAACTAGAGTCTTCCAGGCAGCCGATGGTGAAAATTTGGAGATCCTAGCTTGGACCGTTTTTGCCTGATCCACCTGTGTGACGGACAGACGGACAGACAGACAGACGGACAAAATTGCGATAGCTAAGACGCGCTGAAAGCATAGCTGCTTTCGTGCATAAAAACCAAACAAAAACGGTATGATGATGTCTAAAGTCTGTACGTGATATTAAATAAAAACGTTTTAAGAAAAAAGTTGAGTGTGTGGCAGTATGCGAATGTCAGCAGGTAGTTGATTCCAGGCTTCCGGTCCAGTAGTAGAGAACACTCTTGAACCGAATGCGGTCCGTGATCGTGGACAGACAGACCGTGCTACCAAGAAATGCATAGGAATAATCAGAGTTACTCTTGCAGCGCAAGCAATTCTGTCTAAAAATGAAACGATATAATAAAAGTAGAGCTGTCGAAGCGTTAATTTTTTTAATGCATTAACGCACTGCATTGATTTTTTAACGCATTAACACGTACAACACACCCAAGCCCATCGAGAGGGAGAGTAGGGGTTAAGTAACCCTGGGCCCCACGACGTTTAGGGGCCCCTTTGTAGAGTATAGAAAGTTAGAAACACATTTTAAAACATATAATCAACAATAACTGACGTCATAGCAAATGTAAAATCTATTAGCCTGTCATCGGAATGAGTATTTATTTGCAGTAGTGATGAACGGCAAAATGCTGCTATATTTGATTGAGGTGGCGTGGAGACTATGGTGATAAAACTCAGATGTGGTTCCCGTCAAACTACGTTAAAGAGATTGAGTCCGCGGATGAATCGGCAGACTCCAATCGTCTCGGAAGAATTCAGAAAGGTTCTATTGAGCTTACAGGAGCCACCGTTGGTATGTACGCATGCAGTAATAAACTATACGCATTCATTAAATGCAATCTTTGTTTACTGATTCATTGTAATTTTGGCAACTGCTATTGTCTTTATTGGAACAATTTCCGTTTGTTGCTAGATGTCACCGGGGCAAACAGTTTGTCATGGATATGGTGGTTGGTTGGAGTACCCTCGTCTCAGTTTGTTGGCTTTTTACTTCTTTTCTTATGCTTTTTCTCAGGTTTGTTGATCGTTTGAATGTTTGGAGGTCAAAACAGTGTGGTGCTTAGTGACTTTCTGGCTCTTCAAGCTAGAAGTAGCAAATAATGTAATTAAGAAGTGGGGTGGGATAATCTGTATTTCAGATCGCATTGGTTCTAACAGCCGTGACATGAGGTTTACGTTCAGCCTCTCTGCTCCAAGTCTCGCGTCACCACTTGAAATTGGTGTGAAGACAGAAGAAGACCTCAAGCAGTGGGTGGAGGCCATTAGAAGCTGTGCTTCCAGGACAGCGGTTTGTGCATTATATTAATTGTCTCAACGCAGAGTTCAGTCATTTTAGATTATTAACTCTTTCTTGGGTAGCACGTTTTTGTGTGTGACATTTTGGTTTTGATTTTCTGACATCTTTTTTAGTGGTCGCGACCTCACAGTGCCATATTCATCCATCTGGTGTCAGTTTAGTATGTGGTAAAATGTCATTTAGATCAACTGTTCTGTTTTATGCTTGTGCTGTTTTGTGACTGTTAATGTAGCCACAATTTTATTCTGGTTGTTACCGAGTGAGTCTTTGCATGTCTTGAGTGTTATCACATTGCGACTTGGCTTTGGCTTAACTTCGCCAAACTTTCCGCTTTTTGCATTATGGGACAAAGACTGATGCTCGAATTTTGGGGTCAGAAGGTCAAAGTTCAAGGTCGTGGTGGGGTCATGATGGTATGTCTTGTTCGTTCGCCTGCAGGAGAAAGTTCCAGTTCGTTCCTCAGGTTCTTCTGCTGCGGACAAGTTACCAAAGATTGCCAAAGAGTTGTCGGACCTCGTTGTTTACTGCCAACCTGTCAGTTTCGACTGGGAAAATGGTTGGCTGCATTTCTTCTAGTGATATTAGCACTGTTTGGATTGTTTTTTTGCCATTTAATCAGTTGACATACATACATATACATACGTAGATAATAGTTATTCAAAGTGGCCCAATGTTTCGAAAAACTGCTCTCCCACTATGGGAGACTGATATGAAAGCATAGGAAAAATAATTTAGTTGGGAGGAAAGGAAATTTTGGGAACATCATGTGGATTCACACGTTTAAGGTTTCAGGTTTCAGGTTTTGTAACTGTTGCAAAGTTGCATTGTCATATGCACAAATGCTTTAAGCATTGTGGGGCATATATCATATATGGGAGTGGTATAAGCTTGTAAATATGAATACGTTGCTGTGGAACAATTGCTGATATTGCCATGCTCAGCTATTGTAGGGGTTTGTTTCTTTAGTTGCAGCAGCTGGCATGGCTTTAGTGGTTGTTGGTGATGCAATATTGGCATGGTTGATTGATTATAAACAGTTTAAATGACTACTGCCATGCCAATCAGCTGCAGCTCCCGAGTTTGTAAAAATATTTCTGGTCATGAGTCTTGACTCATATGGTTTGATCTGAGGTTTCCTGTGGCTTATTTGCCTTTAATGAAAACTATTTTGTTTGATTGAAGCCACAGCGCATCGTGTCTATTTTGTTTAATTGTGCCTGCTATAAATACACCTACATACACCTACTTCCCTATGTTTTTGACATTGTTCTGTTACTTCTCTTTAGTACAAAGCAGAACACCAGCAGTACTTTGGTGATGCCTTTGACGTCACAGATGTGTTCCAGGACAGTGTGAGAACCTGATAGAATTCCTAGTCACTGTGTGGTATCTGACCCCTTCCCCGCATATCGTCACCAGCTATTGGCTCATCATGACAATAACAACAAGAACAACGTTTTTATCTGTCGTGAAGTTGTAGATGCAGTGTTGTGTGGTGTTTAGTTGTGGCCGGGAGACTCAAATCTCACGAGATGTTTTCTCTGCCGGAGACAAGAGTCGAGAAACTGTCGACCAAACAGCGTGGAGCTGTGCTGCTAAAGGCAAACCAGAAGTGTTTGAGTCGCATCTACCCCAAGGGACAGCGCGTCGACTCGTCCAACTACGACCCGACGGCCATGTGGAACTGTGGATGTCATCTCACTGCTCTCAACTATCAAACTCCTGGTCAGTGCTTGACTTCACGTTCTCACTTAGTCTTTGCTGAGCCAATTCACTGAGCTAAAGTTTGTCTAAGTAGATACTTTAGGCTGTAAAAAGTGAAATGATTTCGCCGAAGCTTTTGCTGAGTGGACACGTCGTTTCAAGTCCAAAGTTTCCGCTCAGTGAAAGTCTACGTCAAAAAGTGAAGTTATCCAGTGTCTCTGTCTTCTTCAGCGTTTATAACTATTTTTCAGTCTTATGAGTTTATGCAACGTTTTAGTGCATGTGTGGCTTGGTAGTGTAGCAGTAGTGTGTTGGACTAGTGATTGTGAGGTCGCTCATTCAACTCTCGGCCATTCCGCTGCCAGGTAACAACCCTGGGCAAGTTGTTCATGCTCATGTGCCTCTGTGAACAAGCAGTATGATTTGATACTGATGTAATAGCCGGGAAGTTTGAGGTTTGATTTCTCCATCCATGTAACTGAGTTGCGTCTGCAGCTCACTGCTGGCTCAGGGCCTTCGAGACGGAGATTAGCACTGCCCATTTAGGGTCACAGAGCTGTGATAGTATGCAGCTGACTATGCATGCTTTGTCTTTTATTTATTTTTGTAGACTGTGAATGGCTTGTTTTGTATGCCTTCCTAACTTGATAAGAAGATGCAGAAAAACCACAATTGGTGTGAACATCCCCCTGTGCAGGAATAATGGGTGTGCCAGTCGTCAGCTTATAAGGTCAAATTTCATGGTCACTGAATGTCAAAAACTGCCTGATGATTGTAATTTTTTACAGTTGCATAGCAGGATTGCCTGCAGTAGTCGTGGATTCGACTTTTGGTTGGGTTGCTATCAAGTGGTTACTACTGTGTTGGCAGATCGATCAATGCAGGTGAACGAGGGTAGATTCATGATGAACAACCGCTGTGGCTATGTGCTGCAGCCGGACTGCATGCGACATCCAAGCTATGATCCTTGTGACAAATGCAGTCTCAACAGAGTCGACCCAGTCGTAGAGCCAGTCCACATCTCCATTTATGTTAGTAGTATGCATGATTACTGTAGCTATACAACTGTGGTATTACAGGGTTTCCACGCCTCATGGAAAGTCTTGGAATTTTTTGTTCTTGATTTTCCAGAACTTGGAAAGTGCTAGAAAATTAGTTTGAACCTGGAAACTCTTGGAAATTGAAGCTTGAGGTCCTGGAAAGTCTTGGAAAATGAAAATCCTGCATAGTTGATGAATTTTGGGGGTTCAGAGCAAATAACGTCTAGCTTTAGCTGGCACTTACTTACTGAAATGTGGTGATGAGATCATTTTTTTAAATATTTGGCAATTTGGATAATTGTCAAAATGACAATTGTCAAATGTCAAATGGTTGGCAATGCTGACATTTTTTGCCTACGACGAACTATGTGGATTGGATTACACTCAGTATGTGCAGTAAGTAACTGCTGTTTGTTTTTATGGTTAACCATTGGTTGGCTCCGAGAAGGTCTTGTCTTGAGGATCCTGGAAAGTCATGTCGGAAATTTGCAACTTCCTGCTCCGCGTAAATGTTTAACTGATGATGATGCTGACTGCTGTGGTATGTGTCTGTTAGCTGATTGGTGCAAGGCATTTGGTGAAGACAGGCCGAGGCATCGCAAGTCCATTTGTTGAGGTGGAGTTTGTTGGCTGTGAATACGACAGTAACAACAAGTACAAGACAAGTCCGGCTTGTACGTGCAGCTTTAATTCTTCTCTGTTAAGGAAAAATGCTAGGTATTTTTGTGAGAAAAGTTGTTTTTAACAAGTTTGTAAACATTTAACAAAAACGTGTTGAAATAAAAACGTGACCTTTTTACTGAACTATTGACTAAATCTTGTTTCAGGACACTTTTTAAACTTAATGGAATTTTGTCATATACCGGCATAAGTAAATTTAAATATGTCGTTGTTATTTTGCATGTTATTCAATGAAGTTGTCAGGACTTCAATAGAGTAACTGACTTTGTAGCACTTTGTACAGCTGAATGTTCTCTGAGGGCCGGTTTCTGGATCTTTTAGTTAACTGATCAGTTAGTAAACCGTCTGTTAACTGTAACTCGCCTGTTAAGTTTGTGCACGTTTCTGAACAAAATCTTGACTGGCCGTTAGCTAACTGAATGTTAACTATAGATGCTTAGCAACGATGCGCACAGTGCTAATCATTTCCGCCTAGTGCAGGCGAGCGTCATGATTATTAATGAGCACAAGCACTCGTCAGCCAGCCCACGAGCCAGCCAAGCTATTGCGGACAGCCATTTTGTCCATTCATGAATGGATTTTGTAGTAAAATTTGTAGCAGCAAACGTCTCCTCGTGCATTTTGAAGACATTGCTATACAGTAAAAATCGTTTTATAGTATCACATTCTCCAATTAACTGCTTGCAAAATGGTACAAAAGTTGCATTATATACGATAACTACAATCGATGGTTAGCTAAGTCGCCGATTTCGGCCAGTTAAATTTTTGGCCATTTTGACCGTTGGTTAGTGCAACGGGAAACGCGAGTTATGCAAATTTGTCAGTTAACACTAATTTGACCGGCTGGTTAAGATCCAGAAACCTGCTCTGAATGAGTTATTTTTTCAGTTATTGGTTACTGACTGCTACAGTAATTCCTAAGAACTTTTCTCTCAGCGCCCAGCGTCATTCAGAATGACTCTGATGCAGTAGGCTTATTGCCCCAGAACCCAGGCATAGTAGTATCTACTAAATTTTTTTGCTGTGAACTTTACTGTGTAGAGCAGTAGCTTGTTGTGTATTATTCTAGTGGATAATGGATTGAATCCTGTCTGGAACGAGTCGTGTGAGTTTGACATCCTCAATCCGGAAGTCGCAATGATACGCTTTGTCGTGCAGGATGAAGATGTCTTTGGTGACCCCAACTTTCTCGGCCAGGCGACCATTCCAGTCAAGTGCCTGAGGACTGGTAATCTATTTTTGTGTAGTTTCAAGTAATGTTAGTAGTACAACACTTACTTAGCTTAGTGTAGTAACATGATCATGATAATTTGGTTACTTTTCAGCTTTGCTCGAGTACGTAGAGACTTCGGTGCATTCATATCATAGTTGCACCGTGCAGATTGTGTGTTCAAGTTGCTGCAAGGGCAAACCTTACCTCACCTTACCTTACCTTACCTTTGGGGTGAGCAGGTTGTTACACCTGCCCAGCGCTGAGGCCGTATCAGTTTGGCCCAATGCACGAACGTAACCACGACGTTACAGGAGATGGCTATGAAGCTCGGGATGGCTGTGAAGCTGTAGATAAATGGCTGTAAAGCTGTAAAAGGCTACAAAGCCAAAAATTGGTATGAAAGCCAAAAATCAATCAACACATAAACAACGGTAATGTGTCTGCTCTAACAGTTTTTGGGGCAGCTCTTTGTTGGCTCCTACCCTATGGATTTTAGAAATCTTTGAGGTCATCGGAGAACTAAGCCCCACCACCAAGTCAAGGTGGGCTACAAGAGCAAACATTTGAGTTGAGTTTTGTAGTGGGCGAATAGATCCACGTTGACACTTGGCTAACTTGAATTACTCATGTTCTTTCATTCTTAATAGAACAGGCCACAGACCACTTCTGTCCGTTATGTGCTGTCATCTCCATTTTCCTTCAGGTGTATTTTAAACCTTCTTTCCACATACCTTTCTCGGCGTATCTTTTCTAGGCGTTCTTTGGCATTTCTTTTTCTCTATGACTTTGTGGATGGTGTTCGAGTATAGTGCTTTGCTCATAATGGACAGTTATTACAATTTTTGGCTTGGGATCAATATTTTGTGTTTTGTTAGTTTTGTATGGTTTTTACGCGTGAGAGCTAGCATAGCTATAGCGAGTATTAGCTGCGGTAATTCTGTCCATCTGTCCGTCTGTCCGTCACGACCCGGTACCAATCTAAGACCAGGCGAGATAGAGATTTCAGGTTTTCACTGCTATAGGCTTGTCTCTAGTATTTCGTGACAAAATTTCATCCCGCTGGTAAAGGGGATCCCTTCGAATGAGGGGCAAAAGAAGGGTACCCCACTTTAAAAAGCGTTATTTTACCACTATAGGCTCGTCTAACGTGAAAATGGATGCAGATAGGCACAGACATGCTGCTTATCATAACAAGCACTGGTGACGAGCTTCTTAGAAATGTCAACATCGATGACCTTGAATGATCTTGAACCCTAAAAATATTGGTTTTTAGTGATTTTTTGGCGATTTTTGGCTGCAGAAGAGTGAATTGCGACGAAATGGATGAATATAGACCAAGATTACCTGCGAACAGGAACTGCTATAGGCTCTTGCGCATCTCATGAGCATTAGCTCAGATTTCTTGTTTCTGTAAATGTTAAATTTTGTGTATTATTATTATGCATTTGTTTTCATTGCCTGGAAAAGCCATCTGTAAAATGACCTATACTGTGTCAGGCGGGATGTTAAACCTCTAATTACTCACTCATGTATATTGCTTGTTTGGCAATGCCTGAACACACTGGGTGTTTTTTCTTACTGAGTGTGTTCAGGCTAGTGCCATTTTTCTTCTTTCTGGTACATCATTCTTTTCTGCATAGAAAAATAATGTTAGCACAGAGCTGAGTGATGTTTCTGTGTGTTTGATGCCATGTGTCAGGTTATCGGTCTGTGCAGCTGTTGAGTGAATACAGCGAGGAGCTGGAGATTGCTTCTCTACTGGTCCGCATTTCTCTCACCAATCCCAAGGTAAAGAGTCGCCATATGTATCAGTTTTAGCAGTTGCTATAGTACAGTAATGCCGCACTGCGTGCACTGTGCATTATATGCCTTACACGTTTTCCGTATTATCTATGGTACTTAACTTTTTTATTTGTTTCGGATTTTGTGTTGGGAGATAGTTTGGTTTCAACTTTTAGCTAGTGTATGATCTTTTGCATGCTTGATGCAACTGTGTGTATAATGTGTCAAATGCTGTGACGTTTTAAGACATCTGATAAAGGGCTGTGTATTTTTTTTTCTTTTTTGTACCTTCCAGTTGCTGAGTGTTTGTTGTGGCTGACTGTTTCTTCAGTTATTTAGTGGCTGTGGAATAGATAGACTTATGAGGACATGAGATTTACACATCATGATTTTAGTGCAGATCGACAGATGTACTTGTCATATAGGATCACACAATATTACTTGCCTTCCAACACAGGTGAACGTGCTCTGCTTTAACCCCAGCCAAGCAAATCGATACTTGATGGTACCTGTGGTACCAAGGTGGTAACCGACTGATAGCGATTCGACTGGCAGATGAACTGTCTGTTATGATTCACTGTTACAGATGGACAAGGACAGCACATGAAGATCTCATTGTTGGCTCTTCCAATTATTTCACGCCATCGTCCTCTATGTTAGCAACTGAGGTGGTCTTCTGTTTTACCAGCGTGTGTTTTGTCTGACTGTTGCAGACGGATGAGGACCGTGAGATCTACATGTCAGTAATGCAGCTGCGTGATCAGACCGATGAACTTCAGTCGGAGGTGGAGCATCTCGAGCGCACTGGAGATATGCGTGGGGCGGAGCTGTACCAGGAGAAATTGAACCGAGCACAGCAACAGCTGATGGAGAAGAACAAAATACGGTCAGTGGCTGGCTTTGTTTATTTATTAAATACTCGGAAAACACTGTGTCATGTATTAATATTACGGCTAGACAACAAGGCACAAGAGCGCTAACTAATGGCCAGTTCACACCTACACTGCAACTCAGCTCAACTTAACTCAGCCATTGAGTTGAGTCGAGTTGAGTTGCATTGGCATCGTAGATGTGAATTGGCCATAAGCATTAAGAATGCACAGAGAGACAAGGCAATTGATATGAGTTAGTAACCTCTCAAATACACAGACAGATCAACATCTTTCAGCAACTGACTGACAATAGCTAAGGGTTGTGTTATTATTTACCTTTGTTTGTTTTGTTGTCATTTTTTTTTGTATTCAAGTCATTGTAATAGTTCTGCTGCACAAAGAAAGTTATTGTAGGCGTTTCACATTGCTCGCTAAGTTATTTTTTACTGACCAGCTGCAGAACCCTTGGCAGATGCTTGCGGAACCCTTGAGTTCCGCGGAACCCCGGTTGAGAATCACTGGCTTACAGGCTATGGGGCAAAGGCCTAGTGCAGCTGATTGGGGCAGTGGTATGTCTGCTAGCTGCAAACCACGGGTCCAGTTGTTTGCTGATGTGGGCAATGGATGGCCGCATAGTGTGCTGCGGTATCATTAGCTTATGCCAATCAGCTGCCACTTCCAAGCGCTTCTGGTCTTGAGTCTGTCTCATGTAAGAAGCGCTATAGCACGTACTGGATTTTACCTTTACCTTTACCTTTACTTTTTACACCCACAAAAGTCAGCATTTTACCTTTACCTTTACCTTTACTTTTTACACCCACAAAAGTCAGCTGACTTTATTGAATGATCGTCTGACATCCCTTTTAGTAATCGAAATGTTTGCCGTGTCAGTTTGTTGTGTTACTGAATGTGCATGCATGCTTGCTGGCAGACGTGAAAGAAGATCTGGTGCTCCTGGAGCGAGAAACAGGCATGTCTGTTAGTATACGCTGACTTCACATACCTCATGATTGTCACATGCTGATGACTGTCAGTGGTTATTTGGTGTAACTTAACTCTAGCAGTGATTTATTGTTTACAGGGACATCTGTCTTCCCTGTCTCCTTGAACCAAGTTTCTGTTTTTTTTCTTTCTTTTTTCCATTTTTTTTCTCTATTTTTTTCTGTCCTTTGATCAGCGTCTTCTCTCAGATTTAGCTTCGGTGTCTGGGAGAGTGCGGTGCTGTAAGCTTCCTCGATGGGTTAGAGGTCTCTAGCCATGATTGATTTTGGGACATTCTATCCCTGAACCTTGGCGAAGTTTGATGTTTTTGATGACTGACGTTATTCTGTGCAGTAGGTGACATTGGTTTTGAATTACACCAACTCTGTCCTCCCCACCCTGCCGTGAATGGCTGAGAAGCCTTTTCCGTCATTTTACGGTGGATCATTTGCTCCGATGTTTTTCTGTGGTGAAGAACTGAAGACGCTTCGAGTGTTTACTGTATTCTGTTGTGGTCGTATGGTGTTGTCATATGAGCTGGGATTCTTTGTTTGTATTGTTTTGATAGCCGTATTGTTGTTGCGCTTTTTTCTGTGCATTTCCTGCTGGAAACTGGCCGGCTTTGTTTTTCAATGATGTGATATTTTACAACGTGACTGTATATTTCTCGTGCATATGTGAAACTGACTGAATGCTATTCTGAATCTGTTGATACGTTGAACGGTGAATCAAGATATATAATGGCGCACAGCAGGTTATTGTTCTGGAGTTTGTGGGTTAGTAGCTGGTTGATAAAGTTGTTTAGTTTGTGACAGTGTTTAGTACTGAGTTGAGCCGGAAGTACTATGAAACTTGCACTACTATTGGAGACCCAGCTTGGCTTCTGTTAAAGACGTAGTTTTTAGTGAAACATTGTTGCCTTCTTGCCATTAGGAAAGCCAACCCCATCTGCAGACTTTCACCCCCTGCAGCAGTTCACAGCTAACAGAATGGTGAGTGACTGTGATAGATGCTACCTGCACAGTGAGCCGCCTGCAGCCACGTACAAATGGGGGCCCAGGGATCCCTCCACCTTTGGGGTAAAAATTTTGGGGCTGGCTGTCCACGTCCCTGGAAGTTGGGGCCTCGAGGATGGCTTCCCTACTTGCCACATCATACTTTTTTTTGTATGCAGCATTTGTTGTTTCAATTGCATGTTTGCATTTCATTTTGTCACAAACAGTATGTGAGATGAAAGGCAGTGGCGTAGTGGCAGGTGGGGAAGATTTGGCTTTAAATTTTTGGCTGCCGGAAAATCTTACTTGTACGAAAATTGTCATCCAAAAATGCAACATCGTGTTTGAAAACCCTTTTTAGGGGAAATTTGGGGCAAAATTGAAATTTTGAGCACCATAATCTTTGTTGGAAATCTGTCTGCCAGAATTCTGTCCGAAATTTGAGTGTCTGTCGGAAAGTTGCAACTTTTTGCCTCGCCTACTTTTTTTAACCCATGACACTCCTGATGAAAGATGGCTATGTGGTCTGCATGATCTAGCTTGAACCGGTTACAACACTGTAACAAGTTTTTACGCGCAACAGCAGCTACTGCTGTAGTGCGTTTTAGCCATCGCAATTCTGTCTGTCCGTCTGTTCGTCCGTCTGTTACACGGGTGGATCAGTCAAAAACGGTGCAAGCTAGAATCACTAAATCTTCACTGTTGGCTGCCTGGAAGACTCTAGTTTCAGTGTCAGTAAAGCTTTTCCATAAATTCGAAAGGGGTCACCCTGATCGAGGGCACTAAATGAGAGGGGGTAGGAAAAATTTGTGATTTTTAGTCGATACAGCGTTGGCAGTTTGAGATAGGTGGCACCTTTTGGTGAGTACAAGTAAAACACTACATATTTAGCTGGCGGTCGTCTGGTGTCCTTTGGTGACTGATTTTGTTTTACTGATCTTTCTTTCGAACTGTAGCCAAAAGCCATACGGATGAGATCTACGGATGAAGTCTATGGATCACTAGCGTATGATGGTGCACTGCTGTTGCGCGTTCCCATTTGCGTTAGCAGGGCTTTTCTTGTTTCTATTTCATTTCAGTTTCATGTACCAGTAGTATTTGCAGCAGTGGTGTCTATACAGATCAGCTAACAATGTTCAATACGCTCGTGTACACTGTATTTGTGATTGTTTCAATATTTTTCTCATACTGACAATTGTGCCAGCACTTAGGCCGTGTGTCTTACATTAGTACGTAGACATTCCCCGAGACTTGTAGTATATGGTAACTAATGTATCCATGCTGTTATTATGCGCGAAAGCAGCTACTGCTTTCAGCGCGTCTTAGCCATCGCAATTCTGTTAATCTGTCCGTCTGTCACACGGGTGGATCAGTCAAAAACGGTGCAAGCTAGGATCACCAAATCTTCACCGTCGGCTGCCTGGAAGACTCTAGTTTCAGGAACCGTAAAGCTTTTCCATAAATTTGAAGGGGGTCACCCCGAACGAGGGCGCTAAATGAGAGGGGGTGGGCAAAATTTGCGATTTTTTGGCCAATAAGTCGCTGTATCTCAGTGACGGTGCGAGATAGGGTCTAGGTTACTATTAATCACTAATAGGAAGTCGTACACTGGCTCTCGATTGGCGCCGAATTCAATGACCTTGAATGACCTTGAACAGCAAAATAGGAGGTTTTCTGGATTATTTTGGCGATTTCGGGCTGCGACACAAGTCTATGTCATGGCGCCACGCTACCATCATTTGTGATCCAGATAGAGAATTTGGTATTTGTATATTAACACCCCAATTTTCAGCTAAACTGCTGAACCGGAACTGCTATATGCTTTCACACGTCTTGTGAGCATTAGCTTAAATTTCTTGTTATTTCTTAGTAACTGCTAACATCTTTTACTGTTGTATCAGTTTATTTTACATTGTATAACTCAAATACATGTCAATGCTTCACTTAATTTCTGAACATCGAGTGTAATTTTATTGTTTAGTTGCTACTATGTTTCTTTTGTGTCACTCTACAATGAGAAATCTGACACACTTTGCTTCATTTTCTAGTAATAAGCATGATTTTATTGTTCAATTTCTATGATGTCTATATAGCATTTATTTTAGCTCTTTTTTAACCTTTTTACTAGCACAGTATGTTATTAGTACATTGCCAAAGTTTATTATGTAATTTGTATAAAATATGTTTGATCATTGTTGAGCAGCATAGTTCAATGACATTATTATTCTTTTTGTTGCCAAAGTAATGGAGCTGTTGAAAACTTAATTTTTTTTTGTGTCAACGCACTGCAATAATTTTGTAATGCATGCGTTAACACGTTATTAACGTATTATTAACGTTGCTGATATTGTACGTGGACTACATGGTTACAGGAATGAAGCCCACAAAGTCGTGCCTGAACGTGACGATAGCGATGGAAGTTGGAACGGCAACAAAACAATTTCTAATTAATGAATTTTATTCAATCATCAGACAACTGCAGTTTAGTGGAATATTGGAACTTCTGATTCACTGAATTTAGTAAATTTATTTCCTGAAGGAGTTTTCTAATAAAAGAAATCGGAGTTGTGGCCAATTAAATCATTTTTTGCTTGTGAGGAATTACAAGAATGCATTTGAACTAGTTGGTTGTTATACAAGGCTTGAAACTTGTTGGTGTTTTTGGACATGATGTGCATAATGTTTGCTGCTGTTTAAGGCACTGACAGACTTGCAAGTCTTTTATGTAAGTGCCTAGGAAGTTGTGGCTCCTGACAAATGTGTACTGTTACTACTATTAACATTGTATTAGGAAATTGCATGCAAAGGTAAGCTGAAGTGTGCATTATGCATTTGTTGCGTAATTGTTATTTGTTGCGTAACAGATTAACATTTTTGGTACTTCGAATGAATATGCTGCATGTAGTGTTGCATCTCGCAACATCATCGCTTATGTCAAGGATATCAACTTTTACAATTGTATATAATGTTTTTTTACGTTAGCTTAATAGCCTTGATCTTAACAAGTATTTTAACTTTGCTTTTAATACATATATTAACCGCTTTTAACTAATTTTAACCACATATGGCACTGAATGGCCTATTTTGTGCTGATGTGCCGTTAAGAAACTACTCACTCACACACGCTGCATCATGTAGTGTGTTTGTACTTCTGGAAAACCTTGGAGCAAACATTAGAGAATTATGAAAATTTGGGGAGAAATAACCTTGTTAGAATAATTGAATTTATTGTCTGATGCAATATTGTTTATTTACATACTGGGAGTAGTGTTTGCTCAGTATTTTTAAAAGGGTTTGTGAGAAACCTGTTGCAGAGCTACGGTGTGTCACCTGCCATATGTGATCACACAGTTTTACCCAATACAGGTGAACATGCCGTGCCATAACCTCAGCCAGCCAGGCCAATATACATTAGCATGCTTTTCTTGTTGACCAGCTGATGATGTCAAAACACTGAAGAGTAGAGATCAAACTTACGTTTTTGTTTTCATGCAGTGGCATTATGTAAGACAATGTTCAGTTTTATATTTGTTGCTTATTTTTCATTATCTTCTGAACTACATTTTTATTTTTTGTGTTTACATTTTTGAAATTGTCAAACTATTTTTCTATGTGTGTACCGTTTCCTGGTGTTTGCTGTATTTTGAATTTAAATAGGTCGTTTGATGTATGCTGACCATGTGACGTAGCTCTGTCTTTGGCAGTAATGATTACACTTTGATTGTAATGTTACGTAACATAATTAATAACATAACTTCTGTTTTCAAGAACTATTCTAAACGTGCATTTTGTGAGTTTTATCATAGTTATCTCCAGTACTGTGTAATATGCATGATTCCTATTCTGTAGACTTTGAAAATGACATTCTGATGTCATTTTCAATTAGGCATGTTAACTTGGTTTTGTATATGTTGCTTGTTTATTTTCATATGGTTCTGTTCTTCAATGATTGTGGTAACTTGTTTAGCTGTTGGCAGATCATGAGCTCCTGAGATTTTTACAGCTTTGTCCATTTTTGCATCACAATTAATTTTTTGTCGTTCAAGCGGCTTCAGAAAACTGAAACGTTATTTTCAGATGTTTCATTGTGCGCACTTGCTGTGCACCTGTTTTTTGCCATTTGCACTTTGACAGTTTAAGTTTTTGGCATCTATGTTATTTGTACTCAAACGGTTTTTGATGCTCTACAACCATGCTGTAGGTTGTCTATGCCACGATGTGTCATCTGTCTGTCTGTAACGGATGTATTGTGGCTAAACGGTGTGAGATATTGCAGATGCAGATGGAGACATGGTTACTACTGACAGCCTAAACCCTTCAAGGTCATCCAAGGTCAATGATTTTCATGTCATTTGAAAGCCAACGTGCGACTTCCTATTCGTGATCAATAGCAACGTTTTTGCGTTCATTTCAACACGTGTTATGCTTGGTCTGCTTTTCCCAGGTAGTGCAGAAGCAGACGTTGGGTGTGGTGCTAACTTGAACAATGATTTAATAGCCAGTTGTATCATAAGTATTTTTGCCAAAAATTATTAAAATTCGCTAATCTTTCTTTGAGTTACAGTAGATAATGTCAAAGATGTTTTTTTCAGGTTTTTTGTCTATTTCAAGGTATATTTTGTTTGATCTGCTTTGCCTAGGTAGTGCAGAAGCGGACAGTGGGTGAGCTGGGAAACTAATGGTCATTTGATGGCAAGTTGTGTCAGGAATATTAAGACCAAAAATTATCAAAATCTGGTCACTGGTTTTCAAGTGACAATCGAAAATGCCGGAGATGTTTTTTTTGGGACACAGTGTGCAAGCGGCCATATCTCAGAAACATTGAGATATAGGGCTAAGGTTACTATTAATCACTAATAGGAAGTGGCATACGCCTTTTCAGAATACAGGAAAATAATTGACCTTGAAGGTCATTATTGCGAAAGGAAGAGTATAGGCTGTAGCGTGTCTATCTTAGCGGCAGCTGGGCTTTCTTGTCTTGTTAATACCTACCAAACATGTATTTATCCCCCATCCGTGCTTTGTTGAACCTTTTGTCTTCTAGATCATGTACCTATTGACACTGACCTTTCAAAATGTTGCCTCAAAACTATTTTTACAGCATATTATGTTACTTCTTGGCGTTTTTGTAAATGGCACTGTGCGTATTAGTTTATTTCATTCCATTCTACTGTATTATGTACACAACTGAACGATGACCATGACGTTGCAAGTTGTGAATTATTATATTATTCAAGATTAACAAGTTCTGAACAAAGTATCGACTAACTAACAGTGCTGCTACTTTTGGTCTGCTTGTTGTGTTGGTATTATGGTTGCTGTAGCCTGAAATGATTTTTTTAGTCCATTAATATTGGGATGTACTGGATTTCAGTTTTCGAATTCATACCATAACTGGTATTTTAGCTGGATTTCCATCATCTTCCAGACACGTTGATTTTATGGCAGTTTGTAGCATAGCTTGTTCTTTGTCACACATTTTGAACCCTCAGACTTTTTAATTCTCAGACTACAATTTACACTGTGTCTCAAAAAAAAGCATGTGACTACATTTTTTGCAATAACTTGAACAATGAATGTCCGATTATAATAATTTTTGGCACACTTATTAATGAGACTATATGTCATCGAATGGTGGTTTCAT
>Ga0209367_1004198_pt1 | contig 19823 bp, 13 predicted proteins | sample WorMetLIZISLAND2_FD_187412 | JGI IMG/M metagenome (GOLD analysis project Ga0209367, IMG submission 187412) | Marine gutless worms symbiont microbial communities from Max Planck institute for Marine Microbiology, Germany - Olavius geniculatus... ...
TGGGCTTCGCAGCAAGTCCGAAGGATCTGGTTTGCTGGAACGTCCTCTGTGAGTCTGGCCACATGACCAAACAGTCCGAGTCTTCGTTTGCGAACGATGGAAGAGGCTGCCAGGAGACCGGTCCGGCATAAGACTTTGTTGTTAGATACGAAATCGTACCATCTGATGTGAAGTATCCGCTGCTGACACCGTGTGTGAAAGAAGTCCAATCGTTTCCAATCTGCTTGTGCAAGGGTCCAGGTTTCTGAGCCATAGAGGAGAACTGCCAGCACGCATGTGGAGTATATACGAATTTTCGTTGACATGGTGAGATTCGGTTGATTCCAGATACGGTCTAAGTGTTTCATTACTCCGGCGGCAAGTCCAATACGTCGGGTGCATTCGGAACTGGAATTTCTATTGCTCGTTTGGATGCAGGTATGTGAAATCTTGTACTGGCTCGACAGTGTTACCGTTGACTACTACAGGAGAAGGTGTCGACCCACAGCCGAGGTTCTGGATCTTCGTTTTGCTCCAGGAAACGTGAAGACCGAACTTCGAGGCTTCCTCGTCCATTGCAGACAGAGCGATTGGGTACTTGTCCTGCGTATCAATGAACAATGTGACGTCGTCGGCGTAGTCGATATCAGTGAACGTGTGCAGGCCAACTGTGATGCCCACTTTACGACTAACGTGATCCATGATAAAGTCCATTGCTCTGCAAAACACATCTGATGCCACTAATGTCACTAAACCAATATAGTGAAAATTTAATATCAACAAACAATATAGCAGCAGTCATACATGTAGAGTAGACAAGATGAAGCAGTCTCATTGCTGGCTGAAGCCTCCACAACAGTCACGGGAGGAGCGTAGAAAGAAGACAGTTGAAAGCCAATGGCCAAAACCATCAAACTTATCATTGCTCCTATAACAACAATCACAGAATCATGTTGTGGTACTTCTTTACAAGCTAAATACTCTTGCTGTTAGCGAATCAGGGCATTGAAAAATGAAAGTGCTTTTGCCGCTAATGCCATGATGGGTCAGTATAAGCAGTATTTATTAAAGCCGGTAATAATTAAAAAAACTTAATAGTTAACCTATCACAAATTAATGATTAATTAATCATTAATTACAATCAAAAACCGAACTGTGATTGATGTGCAAAAGCGCATTGTTTTCACTTCAAAATTGTTACTTCTTACACAGCACTCAGTTACCACAAATAAATATAAGCATATGTTTGTCTTATACACAAACTAGAACGTTCATGTTCTCTGGAAAAAGATCTGATTATTTCTACTTGCAACAAATCCAGCTGAGCTGAAAAATCGTTCACATAGAACTGATGTTTCAAGGACACAGTAAACTTTACAATGCATTTTTAGTGATGCGACAAATCCAAAACTTTATAATTACACTTCTTCAATCGTTAAAATTTTAAACTGATTAATCACATTATTAATCGCTAATTTTATCAGAATTAATATTTATGAAGAACGAAGTGCACCTTACCAGTAAGGCTGCCAAGTGTCAGAGGTCGACGACCAATGCGATCGACAAGAAGCAGTCCGACAAACGTGAATATAAAGTTGACAAAGGCAGTCGCAGCAGCAAGCCATATTGCCGTCGATGCGTCCTCAACCCCAGACATCCTGATGATTGTTGCACTGTAATACCTAGTGCATGCATGCCAAAACATCAGCATCAGTTTCTCGGTTTAAACTGTTGTACTGGTACTGATCGCACTCAAACCAAAAACGTTCACTTTGACATAAGTGATCTTTACATTAATTGTTATGACAAGCACTCTTAGACTGAACTGTAGTTATCTTTTACTTCACATTTCATATAGTCAGCTTTTTGCATTTTAGTTAGGTTTTACCGCTAAGCTTGTAAACCACTGTATGTGGTCATTTTTTGACAGATGGATTAAGCTGATTTAGTGACTGACATATTGATCGATTAATCGACTTCTCTCATCAAATTGTACATTTCATCTGTATCTTACACAATGATATGACATACATAACAGTGTTGATGCCGATGATCTGCTGAAACAGTTGCAGAAGGCATCCGAGAATAAGAGCACGACGAACATGAGGTACCGATAACATCTTCCACAATACACAGCCAGATTCTACACATGCAATCTCACATGCAAGGTGGTGGATAAAAAGTGGATCATACAGATTGTGTAATCATGAAATATGACATTTTCAAAAACAATTAACCTTAATCACTGAAGTGAGGGATGGTCCTGTTAACTTAAACTTAAACATTACCACCATTCACTGCAATGATCAAAACTAATTGTTGGTCCATTGACACGATCTCACTGACTGGTAACCGTGCCCAATAAGTTCCACTCTTACACAGAAACCGAGTAATGTTACATGCTAGTCAAAAATGTGCAGATTTCTTGAGAAATTATGAGCAAAACAAACAGAAACAGATAATAAAACATACTTCCTGCGCAAAAAGGTAGTAAATTGCTACCGTGCTACTAACATATTACAACAATGCAACTGGTTCAACAAATAGCAACTTCTGTTACTGCTTTCGGCAACTAAAACAGCTATGAGCTAACAAAGCTATTATTTTTTCCATTTTAGGTGTTGATTGAGTGACTAATAACGTTCAAAAAACTTCATTTTACAAACAGAAGTAACAGCATCATTTAGGTGAGAAAAACGTCTAGAACAGTAATACACCATGGTCCATAAAAACATACCACTTTTATTTTTTGAATAGCTCTGTGAAACATTGGCCAATTTTAATAATTTTTGGCATGCGACATCAAGAAAAAAATATGATGCAAACGATTGTAGTTTGGCCACCTCACTTTAATACTGTTGCTACACTACCTTGTGAAATGCAAGAGTTGTAGTTGGCTATTTACAACAATGAATTCATACTGGATAGCACACGTGTTGGCTCAGAAATGATTAACTGAAAAGCGACAAACACAGAAATCTCAGAAAGTCACACGTGTCACATCACATCCTCTTTATTACAGCATGTGCTCAAAATGTCCTCCTCCAGCGCAAATGCAAGCTGTAAACGTTGACACCACTCGCAAACAGCAAGCTCAACCACCTGCATTTCACAAGGTAGTGTGGCGACAGTATTAAAGTGAGGTAGCCAAAAGTACAGTCATTTGGTCAAGTTTCTTCCTAATGTTGTGCGCCAAAAATTATTAAAATCAGCCAATGTTTCACAAAGCTATTAAGAAATAAAAGTGGCAAGTTTTTTATGGACCATGGTGTAGTTTCACATTGCTTTCTTCATGCAAAAGATAACTACAATGCATCTTAAATGGTTAAATATATAACAGTACTGAAAATTGATGAATCCTTTCATAAACGGCATGTTCATTCAATTACATTACAATAAGTCAACACTACATACACTGTGTCAGCACTGTGTAATAATGCGCTAATACAACAGTGTAATAGCAAATTTTTCAATGTTATAGTAAAAACATGCAGCATAAATGCTGCTGTAATTACCACATCTATATGACTTACGATTTTCTGCACTCTGCTGAACAGAGTTGACAATATTTGTAACTTCATGTTCAATGTAAAATGATGTGCCATAAATCCGATGCAAAACTGTACGTGCTTTGTCATAGTGACCTCGGGCGATTAACCACCGAGGTGTATCAGGCATAAACAGAAAACCAACAAACTGAATGATTGCCGGCACCGCAGCCAATCCAAACATATACCTGCAATAAACAATAAATTTGAGCTAAATGCTCACGAGACGCGTGAAAGCCTATAGCAGTTTCTGTTCGCAAACTGTCAGTCTATCTCCAGCCACTTCGTCGCAGTTCATTCTTAAAGTGTGCGCTGCAGCCAAAGATTGCAAAAATCAATAAAAACCACTTATTTTGGAAGTTCAGAGTCTTTCAGTCATTGATGTTGATACGACTGAAAAGCTCGTCACTAGTGCTTGTTGTGATAGGCAGCATGCCCAGGCCTATTTGCAACCATTTTCATGAAAGACTGGCCAACAGCGGTAAAATAATGACTTTTACGGGGATACCGCTTTTTGATGCCCTTGTGCGCAGGTTTCCTTGAACCTAGAAAATCGAGATTTAAACTGTCGAAATCTACGTTCAATGCTAAAAAAAATTTCGTACGCAGATTCTCCATGTCTATCTCAATTGATTTCGGCACAATTCACTCTTGAAATCTGTGTCATAGCCCAAAATTGCCAAACAAATCCATAAAACTCCCTATTTTGACATTCAAGGTCATCCAAGGTAACTGAATTCGTCGCCAATAAACTTCCTATTAGTGATTAATAGTACCGTAACCTAGGCCCTACCTTGCACCGTTACTGAGATACAGCGACTTATTGGCTAAAAATCGCAATTTTTCCCACCCTTTCTCATTTAGCACCCTCGTTCGGTATGACTCCCTTCGAATTTATGGAAAAGCTTTACGGTTTCTGAAACTACAGTCTTCCAGGCAGCCAATGGTGAAGATTTGGTGATCCCAGCTTGTACCGTTTTTAACTGATCCACCCGTGTGACAGATGGACAGACAGACAGACAGACGAACAGAGAGACAGAATTGTGATGGCTAAGACACACTAAAGCAGTAGCTGCTGTCATGCGTAAAAAAACTACAAGATTAAGCACAAAGTGTTGAAACTCTGCTGTATTAATGAGTGAACAGACACTGATAACAAAGCATGCTAATATAAATAAATAATGAAAACTGAAATTGTTAGCTGCTCTATAGTTAAGATGTGCAAAAAATTTACATATCCACCTAACTAAGTTTTATAAAATCAATTTGTAAATCAACCTGCCTGTTCTTTTACGATATGTATATTGAATAAATACAAATAACGACTGAGTACAGATACCTCCATCCATTGTCATAATCATGGCTAAATAAACCGGCTACTATGCTGGCAATGAATTGACCTCCAGTGATACAAATATTGTTGACGGTAACGAGTTTCCCTCGCTGATGACTAGGTGCACACTCTGCTATGTACATAGGCACTGTCGACGATGCCAGACCTGACAAAGCAAGCACAAATGACACCGCAGATCAACTTTAAAAATGTGCATAACACATCAACTTGCACATTTTCAAAATACAGTACTCTGCATGTATTTTCAGCAACAATGAAAATGAAATACAGAATACATATAACAACTAAACATTTACACACTGTATAATTCAGTCAACTATAAATTAATCAAACGTTGTATTACCGGTATATCCTGCGCTATCAGGAAGTTAGTACTGCATGTAGACATTGTTTAAATCATTCCACAGAATACATTTCTATACTTAATTAAAACACAGGAGTGCAATACAGATACATACCTATTCCAATTCCGAGTATCAATCTTCCAATGATTAACATGTATCGTTCTTGTGCTAAAGCCAGCAGCACAGCGCCAACAATGAACACAATACTTCCAACGAGCATCGTCGGCTTACGTCCAAGCCGATCATTTGAGAAGCCACTCAGCACCGAGAACACTGCAGCAGTGGCCATCGGTGCACTCACAACTGCTTCTTGCCATTCAAAGCTCAGAAAGAATCGCACACTGACCAGAACGATGGCTCCCGATATGATGCCAGTGTCATAACCAAAAAGAAAGCCGCCAATGGCACACAGAAATGTCAGCAGGTAAACAAACGCTGTGGATTCGTGTTTTGATCCGGGCAGATCTGGACGCTGATCGTCACTGGAAGGACCGTCATCGGTACCGTACCCGGCTGCATTAGTTGGCTGATTTCCTATCAAACCTTCGTCCGATCCAGCGGCAACAGAAGTTGGCGGCTGCGACATTTTCGACAGCAGTATATTGGTTTCGGTGCGCTCGTCCTCGCTGGCAGTTACGAAGCTGCTATTCAAAGCGTCGCTGTTGTTTTCGTCTGTCAAAGCAGACATCCGTCACAGGTATCCGCCCCCTTCCTACCATCCGCCAACCGCTAACAGCTGTCCCGAGACATTATCTAGATGACACTGCTTCATACCGATCAGAATATCATCTGACCGTCTAAAATACGACTACCGTTACTCGAACATACTGAAAAAGCAAACTTCTGTATCTGGAATAATGTAAGTAAGAACGCAAATACCGATAGTTTACTGACTTGCAAGCACCTGTGGCAGGTGCGACAACGTAACGTAACTCGAGCTCCATGGTCCAACACTCGCAAACGAGTAAAACGACCTGCGGATCTTCAGTCGTTTAAAAATTAAAATTCATTTAGTGATAATCGCATCTATTTGTATTGTCTATGCTGTAGCGATATCATCGTTTGCGAGAGAAAGACTTCAAGTCATGGGTTAGTTTGGGTTGCAAAAGTAGGCCTAAGCAACTTACGGATTGGATTGGTTGAATTTGCTCTAGAGCTGTCAAATTAACGCATTAATTAACGCATGCGTTAATAAATTAACGCGCGTTGAAAAAATAAATTTCACAACAAACAAAAAACCTATGTTTTTTCAGACCAATTTTCCAGCCTTTAGACAACCATCATTACTCATATATTACACTTCATGAACATTATCATCGCACATCTGAATTTTGGACAGTTGTCAGTTATCTTCACTGTTTTATCCAGATCGCCTAGGGGTAAAGACCCAAGCAAAGGCGTATATCCCCTTGGACTGTGACACACTATGCCGTCCAATGTCTAACTCCCCCCCCCCTTTTAACGTCGACTCGTATCCCTGCTACATCGAGTTTAGTCAAGTGCTGCATTGTCCCCAATGACAGATGGGTGCCCAAAAAATTATCTAAGAAGAAAAAGTTGAGGCGTTGAATGGAGAGAGAAATGGGAAGGGGAATTCTCAGCATACAGGCAATTTGGGGAGCATCGTAAAATCTCCCAGTGAGGGACGATGGAAGAAATGACGGCATCCGTCGCATACTCAAAGTAAAAAGAAAAAAGTACGAGTTTGCTATGCATGCGTGCACTGCATGCTGTTTCTATTCATTTTAATTTTCACGCATTGAACTCGTTGTTACAAACAACACTAACGTTGCCAAATCATGTACACAGCGTATAGTAATAACATTCAAACCGTAAAACAATAATCACTTCAGATGATAAGCAATTATTACACACACACAAGCCACACTCACTACCACTCATTACATGCTACTACCGTGAGTCACATGATTCAGCAGCTAATAATATTGCATCCAAAGTTGTATGGACATGAAAAAAACACACTGAGTGACAGACTGGCTCATGATAACTTAATCAGCAACCGTCTTACAGACACGCATAACTGCTAGATGTATCATGGGCATCACGTCAATGAGGTCCAGCCACTTTTTAAACACGATCATTTTACGATAGCAGCACACTGGTTCGACAGAGCACCACTGTCCAAATTCCTATACCGGATTAGGGTTAGGATTTAAACCCCATTGAATAAATTTTAAAATTTTAGTACAAAAATTATGGCCATCCGTTCTCACGTAATTCAACTTTGTCTGTACTTCTACTGCTACATTGTTGTTGTTCTATACCATAAAATTCGTATCTCAAAATGGACCCATGCGTCAGGCGGCCAAGCTGCACTGCTGCAGCCAAACCCAATGAACAGCTGCAGCCAGGACTACCCACGGGAGTGACATAACATGTCATATGTAAGTAACTGGAAGAGGAGGGAAAAAAGGAAATGAGAAAAATGTGAAGAAATTTGTGAAATCTTGCATAGACTACTAGGTCTGTATATAGGCAGTCTGTGCATGAACTATATATACACCACAAACAGCTGACTAATAACAGTTATGTGAATCTCACAGACACGAAGAAACAACACAGTGCGCACTGCACAGCGTACACATCGAATGGTAGCAGGAGACAATGTACCACCGAAATACGCAAGTAACGTCTGACACATCAAACTCACTAATAATATCAATTATTAAGTTCTACTGTCAGGGTAGTCCAAAAAGTAAGCCAAGGTTTTGGCAAGTCAGTGTAAATTAATTGCAGTAAATTCATAAAAAAAACTGATATTTCCTTCTCATCATCTACAACGTCAACAAAAACTGCTCGCGTTGTTCAATACTCTTATTCAGCATTTTCTCGTGTTTTATGGGAATTAATTTATTAGGTCACCTCAGTACGATTTTTCAAAATTGCCATACCAGGCATCAAACGTATTGTGGACCACTAAACACCACAGTAGATGCAGTACAAATATTACAATAACTGCATAAAAATTAACTCTATATTCAAAGTATTTGCATTATCACCAAACGGAGGTAAAGTGGTTTACTTTTTTCTGGACCACCCTTTATATTTTTAAGACAGAGCGATCAGCTCTTGGCTGCAAAAAGTAAGCAGCCGTTTGTAGTTGCATAAGGACACAGCAATAATGGATATGTGAAAACAGATACATGCACTAAAAGCAAAGCAGTCCAGTCACAGTATTATACAAGAAATTTGAGCTACTGTTCATGAGATGCGTGAAAGCCTATAGCGGTTCCTGTTCGCATGTCTATCTCCAGCCATTTCGTTGCAGTTCATTCTTAGAGTGTGCGCTGCAGCCGAAGATTGCAAAAATCAATAAAACTCCTTATTTTGAAAGTTCAGGGTCTTTCAAAGTCACAGATGTTGATACGACTGAAAAGCTCGTCACTAGTGCTTGTTGTGATAGGCAGCATACCCATGCTTATCTGCAACCGTTTTCACGAAAGACTGGCCAACAACGGTAAAATAACAACTTTTAATGGATACTGCTCCTTGATGCTCTCATGTGCAGGTTTCCTTGAACGTAGAAAATCAAGACTTGGACCATCGAAATCTATGTTCAGTGCTGAAAATTTCACGCGCAGCTTGTCATGTATATCTCAATTGGTTTCAGCGCAATTCGCTCTTGAATTGTGTCTCGCAGCAAAAAATCGCCAAAAATCCATAAAACTTATTTTAACGTTCAAAATCATCCAAGGTCGTTGAATTTGGTGGCAATTGAGAGCCAGTGTACGACTTCCTATTAGTGCTAATTAGTAACCTAGGCCCTATCTTGCACCAGTACTGAGATACATCGACTTATTGGCTAAAAATTGCAAATTTTCTTCCCACTCCCCTCTCATTTAGCGCCCTCGTTCAGGGTGACCCCTTTTGAATTTATGGAAAAGCTTTACAGTTCCTAAAACTAGTCTTCCAGGCAGCCGACGATGAAGATTTGGTAATCCTAGATTGTACCATTTTTGACTGATCCACATGTGTGACAGACAGACAGACAGAATTGTGATGGCTAAGATGCGCTCAAAGCAGTAGCAGCTGCTTTCGCGCGTAAAAAACACGATCTTAAGTCTATGAGAAAAAACTCAGTTCAAAACACACACACTAGATCTGTAGTAACTGTGTAATGTAACCGTTACTACAACACAGTCAAGATGTAGTAAATATGAAGCTATGCTCCATTTCTCACGTTCTCACTAAGTCAATATCAACATTCGTCTTACAATTACATACACATATTGAAGCACACTTTCAAAATACTGAGCTTAATTCAATTTTACCTTCATCCCTTTGTCTTCTAAGAATAATTTTATAGGCTGTTTGCTATCAGGCCATTGCAGCTTGTTATTGGCCTGAACTGATAAATAAAGTCTGAGAATAAGCTGCTGAATGAAAATCTCTTGCTGAAAATATGACTACAATCTGTTAACAATTTACACTCAAAACATTAGCTCCAATATCTGCTCAACAGGATTAAATATTTTCAGCAAGAGATTTTCATGCAGCGCCTCTGAAGCTACAGCCATATGGCGCTTAACAAATATGTGATTTATTATTATTTATTATTATCAAAATGCCAGAACACGGAGTTACATGAAAGAATTCCTTGAGAGAGTGACCTAAGGCTTAAGTAGAAACAAACAAATTAACCCCCAAATATACAGTACATTTTCAAACGCTCGGCGGAACAAACAAAACCACAAGTAGTGATTGTTTCAGTACCAACACACAAAATACAACATTTCAGATTTTATGTCAGTGACTAACATAAGTGGAAAAGTCTGGCGACAAATCTCTTTATTATCAGCACAAACGTCTACAGTGCAATGTGATGATAGCAATCACAGAAAGCATAATAACGAATGAACTGGGATTTATAACACTAACTGCACTAAAACCAAGTTGTGCACTGGCAGAGTCTCTTCAATATTTAACAACTAGACGAGAGTCCACAACAAGCACGTTTGACACTAGCGAATGATGCTAGTAACACACACGGAGAAATACGCAGAATTCTCTAGATTTCTACTGACCAAAGCATGAATGCTAGCGCAGGAAAAACCTGTCTAGGCAACGATATGATAAACACCAGAAGCAAAACTAAGCATATATCTCTGCACATGTCTCGAGAAACAAATGCGATCAAATTGTCAAAAGTTCAGTCGCTGATAATGACAATATGCAGCACAGGCAGAGACGATACAATATGCCTAGAAAACAGGTAAACAGATGCAGATTCGTTACAGCAACACACATCACTCAGCAACTAATCAACAACAACCAACAGACAGGGGCAACCCCCACGATGCTCAAAAATATTTTTACACATTCTGCCAACTGAACTCGCTACGGATCATGCACTAACGATTCTACAAACCAAACACTGCATGTAAAACGCTAGCAATTCACAGCACACAACACCACGCGATGCTGTCCTGCCAGCACACATGTTCCTGTAGACCGGCTACAACTCAATGCTATCTACACTCCGTTCCTTGTCACAAGAACAGCAACATCAACATCAACATCAACAACTACTGCTAATATCATTTTCAATTACACGGGAAAAAACACAAAAGTTTCAGGAAATATGACAGTAAATTTGACAGATGTCTGTGGAAAGTTCTGGAACTGACCAATAAGTGAGGAAAACGTAAAGAGATTTTCCAGGAAGAAATTTTTTTCAGTAAAACTATATGCGGTATGCTTGACATCTAAGTAATACTAATGTTTAGCAAAATAGCAAAAGCATAGCATCGATGATGAACTGCACAGCATTACTATACCCTGACTGCTGTCTAACGGTCTCCAAGCAATGAGAAGAAACAAATGAGTTATTAACCATCAGTTTATTAATGACAATTTCAACACAAATACAAAGAACTATACTATACTAATCTAAACATGACTAGCAACAATTATCTCAGAGAGGATAATTAAGAATATTACCCATGGGTTAACTTCCGAAAAATGCGGAAAGTAAATCAATTAATTAAAAGAAAACATTTTAAAGAAAACCAACAAGTGGAATTCAGCCTATTTTCAGTGTGTTGGCAGTGCTTGCCATCACGTGATAAAACCAACAACAAGCCATAACACAACTTGGACGGATTAAAAATCATTCTAACCAATACTCAAATAACAGCTTCTAAAATCACGCAACAAACTAAATGTGAAAAAACATCTGTAAGATAAAAACTGTCATACAAAAAAAATAGCAAAAGTATTATTCAGACAAGAGCTTTACAACAAATACTTTAAAATGCCTATGCCACCATAACCCAGGGCGTGTCTTCATCGCTGCTATGACAAAGCTGTAAAATACATCAATTGCATATTGACACTAAGTCAAAAGAAATGCCTGATTTGATAAGAGTGGTATTACAATGCTAACAACAGTAAAAATAGATTTTCATTTTTTTTCATATCTTATCAACATGTTTCATGCTAATTTAAGTAGCAGCTGTGTCAGCAAAGACTCTTGACTTCTTAGTCAGTCGTGGTTTTATATGCTGCTGGCAACTTCAGCTGGCCTATAAAAGATCTGTTACACTATAACCGAATACTGACCAAAAAAATGAACCTGTAGGGTTAGCAGGGCAGCAGCTGAGAGTAAGAAAATGGCTAAATAGCTGAGACTAGTCACAACCTGCAAGACTAGGTACAGTAAAAAATATTTGGTGAAAAGCCATTTCATGCAACGACTAAATCCCAGTTAATGACTCCTGGTGTGAAAATGAACTAGTAATCAAATTTTGACAGCAAAAAAATCTAAACATAACATTTAAAAAACGAGATATCAATACATTTAACAAATGACCCACAAAATGTGTATCAACATAATATGAAAGGCAATCCTCTGCGCAACAACAGTAGATAAAACATAATTAATTCTGACAGTTCTATGTCAAATCGCTGCTAATAAATGCTGCAGATATTCCTGCAACAAACCAACACAATTCTGATTTCAACAAATTATAATATTAACTGATAATTATTAATTCATGACTTTACATAATCATTTTACACAATTAACGGCAAACGACTAAGTAATGATGCGAATACGCAGCTGTTTATATTTCCAGCAGTCCAGCAGACTGGGCCAGTTCACAAATCATTGCCACTGCAACTCATTCAGAACTTGGCCTTGTAACTGGGTCAGGTGGACAATACTGGAGCAGGTCAGTCGGTCAAAGGTCGGCAGGCCACGATCACCAGTTGAGAAGACCAGGTCGGTTGAGGGTCATGAAGTAGATCTGACAAGACGAGCCACTGCGCATTGACGAGAAGAACACCTAAACATATACACAACTGTCACGATAAACCTTAGCTGGCGGCATGGCATAGCGATAACATGTTGTCTGATTACTGAACCTGAAGGCAGGCGAACCATCCCAGCAGCCTACATAATCAGCCACCGAGGTCGACTCAGTCTTCTATCCTCTGTATAAAACAGCATTAGCTTTTGATGTGAGTAGTAATAAACAGCAAATGGGTGATAGCAAATTTAGTACTATAGTTTAGGTAAATCAGCAACTTAAGTCAACCAACAGGCTCGATGTCTTAACTGGGTAGACATAGACAAAATGAAACCTTATTTCCTGCAGTAAACTGCACTGATAAGATTCTTTTATAGAGCAATATTGTTAATTTTAGGCTAACATTAATGACTCTTCCGCCTGAGTGAGAGTGTGCAACTGTGCATCACATAGATATAATGAGGAAAAATAATGTGGAAAGCATTATCAGTTATCTAGGTAATCATCAATTCAAACTGTAATTGACAATTAAAACTAGCAAGATATCTTTTATCACTACAAGTTACAAGCCCAATCTTTAATCAGTTAATGTATTTCGAAAAGTCAGCATAAATGAAAACAAGTCGATACACACCTTATCGTTGCGTTCACACAGAAACTTGAGCTTCTGTGCTTTTTTATGCATAAACACGCCATCCAAGTGACCAGTCTCGACAGCACGAATCTCAATAGCCTTGTGACCCCAGCCCATAATCTGCCCTGTGCTGATGTAGGCTACAAACGTGCACATCACAACTCAGTACACACTGCATCTGTAATAATGCCGGGAGTTCAGCTCTGCAATGTAACGACTGTAACCTCAGTGGTTTCCATTAGTGATCTGTAGAAAGAACTGGGTACGAGGTTCCAAAATTCATTAACTGGTTCCAAATCCGGGTAACTGATACCTGTTTTTGCACTAATTACTGAGGAAACCGATAAAATTCGCACTTCTTGCTGGGGTTGTGACAAAGTTCTGTACTGCAAGAGAGGTTCAACTTCAGCCATTTTCGTTGACGAACCTGTACATATTTGATATTGTAGACACATTATGAGCATTTTATATGAAAATCCTAACTTTCTGAAAAAAGAACTATGTAATTAGACATGTACATGTCACTTCATTGTCGGTTTTCCTCGCTTGCTTAAAAGTTGAAACCGGGTCCAGGTACCCAGGTAATTGCAACCACATACCCAGTTCCTAAAACTGGTAAGCTTAATGCTGCAAATCTCTAGTTTCCATCACAATCACAATACAATTCTGAATCATAGGCTTCTCGTATAATTCATGGATGGCAGTGCTAAACATAAAAAACTAAACCAAAATAGCACAAATAATCCACAATGAAACCTAAGATGCTGTACGAAATACAAACCCCAAATTCTGGCTTGTAAGGTGTTAGTTACATCGTACATAACTAAAACAAAGATCCACATGATAATACGAGTATAAAAAGGAAGCAACTGCTACCACTGTTAATAGTTACTCTTCCAACCACCAGTACCAGTCACTCTTGTTTGTTCTACACTGTGTCTAAAAAAACATCCCCAACATTTTTGACCGTAACTTTAAAACCAATTATCAGATGTTGATAATTTTTGGTACGAATATTTTTGACACAACTTACCATCAAATGACTTTTCAGTTGCCCACCTCACCCAACGTTTATTTCTGCACTACCTAGGGAAATCAGATTAAGCGAAATGTGTTGAAATAAACAGAAAACCTGAAAAAACATCCCCGACATTATTGATCGTAACTTGAAGAAAGGTTAGCAGATTTTAATAATTTTTGGCAAAAATATTTCTGACACCACTGGCTGTCAAATAAGTGTTTTAGTTTTTACCTCACCCAATGTCCACTTTTGCACTACCTGGAGAAATCAGACCAAGTCAAATACGTGTCAAAATAAATGAAAAACGTTGATAAGTTGCACCTATCCTGATTTGTCGGCCCCAACAACAGGTCTTGCAGCAGTGTGTCCACCAGATGAAGTTTAGGAATGTTTGTGAAGTCAAGAAGCGACTGGTACAGCCTGGATTGGTCTGGAGCAGAACATTAGCGATACCACTGTCAATAAATGGAGAAAGTGTCTCCTTGCCTGTGTTCGCATAGTGGGCCAGCACTTCAAGCAATTTTACTACAGGTAGTTGAAAAACAGACAACTGTATGAAATGTCAGTCAAAGTGTCAGAAATGTGAACAAAATGTGTTTTTACGTGTTATGTTATTTAAGCAATCATACTGCATTGGATAAAAAAGTGATATTTGGCTCATTGCGTTTTCCCCAGGTAGTGCAGAAACAAACGTTGGATGAGGTTGGCAACTGAATAGTCATTTGATGGCAAGTTGTGTTGGGAATATTCGTACCAAAAATTATCAAAATCTAATAATTGGTTTTCAAGTTACAGTCGAAAATGTCGGAGATGTTTTTTTGAGACACAGTGTATAACTGTCTAAGCCAGTTTTCCATGGTCAATATCAGTCAGACCAGGAGTCTCAAACTTATCTGAACATTCTGGGCCGCATTGCTAAATATCAGTCAGTCAGCAGCCAGCACTATTTTCAGAGGGAACTGAAATACACTAACATTATTTTTAACAAAGTAAAAGTAATATAAATGAAAGAATCTGATCCAGTAGCAGTAGTGCTGTTGGTAAAACACACTGCAATAAATCATTGCTCTGTCATGTGAAAAACAAACTGTTCACAAAGAGTAGTGACTAGGGCAGAAACAATGTAGTACAGACCTACAGATGTCGGCGGCTCACCCCATTGTAGCACGACGTTCTTTGAAATCTTGCCGTACGTATCGACATACACGCCCTCGTCTGCAATGCAATGCAGCAGCAGCAGCATGGACCAAAGCCAATAAGGTTATGAACAGCAAGAAATAGGACTACATTCATTCAAGCAGGTACCTGGCATGTTATAGCCAAATTCGGCTTCACGATATGTCAGAAAATAACCCTATCTCTTTCGCTGATAGAACTAAATTAAGTTTTTTGAGAAGATGCCTAATTGTTCTTAATGTTCTATGATTTAAAACTACATCATTTATGATACTTACAGGCAGCAATATAAACATAATAATGACACTCAGCAATGCTTTCTTTTCACTCTTCAATGATACTTCCACTTGCTCCAGCTCAAACAGAATGTTTAATTTTGCACTGAGAATTAGACAAACTGCGCACTGATAAAAACTAAATAGTAAAAATGAAAAAAATCACATCTGAACTAAACCAGAACATGCTTCAAATTAGAGATTTGTGAAGCTTTAATATTCGATTCAAATTCGAATCAGCCATTTGAATTCGATTGGACAGTGAGAGGCCAATTTTAAAATTCTTGAATCGACTGCACCTGCCCATTGCTCACCAGTCAAATGACTCAAACCATTAGCGATGCTAAGTGATACAATATACAGACTTGCTAGCTCTAGGGGTGATCATACACCAACAAGTATGATATGATGTGTTTGAAGATTGCAATGTGGAATCTGTAACTGCAGTTCTCAAACTGAATAGATGGATTACAAATTGCAACCATTGGACTGTCGTGTACCATGTTAACTGTTAAGCGATATATACGTCCAATTTGATTCGAGATTCAATTTGTATTTGACTCAAATGCAAACCGCTGAGTTGCAGGTCCCTACTTCAAATATCTATCTGGCAGTAACAGAGTATTTCAGCAAGTGAAAAGAATGATGGCCGCTTACTGTCATAGCAGAGTAGAAGCTGCATGCCTCCACCAGTAGGCAGAATGACTATCGCTTGAGGCACAACCACATCTAAAGACTACAACAATATACAACACAGCAAGTTGATACAGTCGTAAAAACACACCACAGTGCATTAGAGGCTTTTGGCGTTGATGCACTGTATAAATTTACGTTTTACTGACTTACTTACGTATACTCCATATCAGCCTAATGCTGTTCTGCAGCCGAGCTGGGTCACCATAAAAGAGGCCGACAACTGACGAAGGTCAAATATCCCATCACTGATCTCAACCCGAAACCTTAATCAACACCCACATGAGCCATGACGGCTCTATGGGTGTTGAGTCTTTTGAAAACTTAGCCCTTCAATTGACATGCAATCATTATTTTCTGAAAGTCTTAACTTTACCATATACCTAAGTCTTGAGGCAGTTCATCACCTCCACTGTGCTCTGTCCGATATCTCGAGAAAGATGTCTTCCTACGTCACGTTCATATGTTCGCATGACATTAGACAAAGCTGATGGAAAGCTGCCACTAATGTCTCCCCACTTTCCCAACCACAAACCATCACTGCCCTACAGCTTATACTTCTCCCAATACATAACACAATGATGATATGAAGAGATAACAACAAACATCTAAGAAGCAATAAAACAGCTCAATAATTAGTGATAACAAGCACACAGAAAAAAACATATTCTAAGAGGTATAATACAGTCTAACAACAGAGATGTGCAGACACCACTCTTAAACATTCATCGCAACAGTTATAATATTTCATCTTTTAAAAAAATGTCTATACAAAAATTGCAACAAGTTACTATCACAAAGTATGTGCACTACAAACTAATACATAACCTCTTAAACATATGTGAAACTAATGCAAAAAACAAGTAACATAAAACTATTATAAAATCAAAAATGCGTCAATAATACGACAACTAGTACAGATGCATAACACACAACAGATTTGTCTTACAATGTAAATAACAGAACAACTACAGACAGACTATGGAGGGAATAATCTCACTTGCCATCAGCACTATTAGTTTGCATGTTACCTATTAATCTTGTGTATTACGAAGCCTATCTTCTGATCACAAACAGTTAGCCTCACGATCAGGAATGGACAGATCAAGGCAGTGTGGACATGGAAGATAATGCCCACAGAGTATATGATGGATATGATGGAACCAGACAGTAGCTGCAGCAAAAGAAAACTGGCAGACACTGTGCCAAAGATACGAAAAGTTTAACAAAGTTTATAGAAATAATGGATCAGACCACTAGCACAGAAATCAGATTACATCAATCAATCAATAACAAATTTTCAAAGGAAAATATGCAATAAGAACAATACAAGTTAAATAAAGTGCAGTCTGGAAAATAGTCAGCTCTGCCCTGTTAATACTGAGTTACAGCAACTGCCATGTGGCTTAAGTCAGTCACAAAATGAATACAACATGCAATAAAAATATTTTCCAATAATAACTGATCAGAATTGTGTGCCCACTTTAATAAGTAAAGCAAATGTCACAACTTTAAAAGACTTATCACAACACTGTGTTCTAACAGAACAGCATGCAGCATTCCAACTGGACTGAGGCAAGACATGCATAGCTAATAAAAACAATAAGAAAAACACTTTGTTACACTGTCCATGTAATGATACAAACAGTTTTGAACACACAGTTTTGCAGTTAGGTTTCACACTAAAATCATACTACTGACATCTACAATGACATGCTGCAATTTTCCGCTTATCTGGCACCTTGCTGGATACCTGGTTCATGAAATAACTTACAAGGATATTCAGCATATGGCAGTTTGCAATATACTTGTTGTGTTCGATTTTCTGTCTACCATTTTCATCAAACTTGACGTTAGACAAAGCAATAGAACGATATCCACAAATTTGTTTGTGCAAAACAGCAAAATGCTCCATAAACAAAATGCACAAAACGTAAAGCACGCAAGGAACAGTGAATAAAAACATAAAGCAGTACGTCTGCCCAAATGATCTAAAGAGTCTGAAAACATGCCACTGAAAAATTTTCATATGTATGGATATAATACTGGCAGTAGACCCACATGCTAATAACAAATTTTGAAATAAAAACAAACACAAAAAAAATTCCGGTGCATAAATCCACACGAGTATATCTGATTCACTGAGTAAGCAGAGAACAGCATCTCACTAACATATACGGCATCACAGATACTTTACCTGATCTCGATACTACATGAAAACACCATAATAATGACATGTAGAACATCTGTTATTTAACATCTTTCACACTTTAGACCAATTTCACACCATGCACACTGTTAACCAGATCAAGATAAACGAACAATAAATTTATGCTACAGGTTACACATACAAATGCCCATTTGAGTTACAATTAAACTGAATACTGATCAGAAACTAGAAAAGTTTTTGTAACAAAACATATTCATGCAACGAGTAACTACATTATAAGTATCGTACTATAACAGTCTAAGGCACTACATTTCAGTGACAGAGACACAATGCTATTACACGGATCTAGCAGAACACATCCATAAAAGTAATGACTACAATGCACACCCAAAGAAACAATATTTTTTTTTTCAAATTCCACATGAAAACTCTGTCACTGCAACAAAAAAATTTGTTGGTTAGTAAAAATATACATACATATATAAATTTAGGAGAACATACATGTGCTGGGATGTAGATGTCAAAAACACTAGATGTATCAAGGTCAATTGCATGAAAGCCACGAGACGAGCCATAGATGACCTTTAACCTTTGACCTTCCTCCACAGTCAGGTCAACCATCAAAGGCTTGTCAGACAGGCCAGCAAATGACTGTAACGTACAAACAAAAAGCTCTAATGCGGCAACTTGTATCAAACAATGGCAGAAAAAAGCATCCTGGATAACAAACAAACTGAATGAAACAGATTGTATCTTATCAAAGTTACATCAAAATGCATAAAAACAATGTATTAAAACATAATTGCAAATCGGTGACTAACAACCACAGTAACAAGTTCACATCATATCCCTCACAACAGATCCGGGCAATAAAAACTATAGATACTCTAGCAAAGTAATCAAAACAACAGACCTTGAAAGCCATGAATTTGTGGTATGGCTTCGGTGCCCACGCATATATTTCAATGCCGTCTTTAAGAGCAACGACCAGAAACTTAATTCTTTCGTATTTCACTGCAATCAAAACAAGAAATTTGAGCAAATGCTCACAAGACGCACGAAAGCCTACAACAGTTCGGGTTCAGTACTTTAGCTGAAAATTGGGGTGTTCACGCTAAATCAATATACAAATACCAAATTCTCTAACTGGATCGCATAACGATAGTTCCATGGCTCCACCTTGTGAATGATATAGACTTGTGTCGCAGCCCAAAATCGTCAAAAAAATCCATAAAACCCCCCATTTTGGCGTTCAAGGTCATTCAAAGTCATTGAATTCGGCGCCAATCGAGAGCCAGTGTATGACTTCCTATTAGTGATTAATAGTAACCTAGGCCCTATCTCGCACCGTTACTGAG
>Ga0209367_1004199_pt1 | contig 19821 bp, 10 predicted proteins | sample WorMetLIZISLAND2_FD_187412 | JGI IMG/M metagenome (GOLD analysis project Ga0209367, IMG submission 187412) | Marine gutless worms symbiont microbial communities from Max Planck institute for Marine Microbiology, Germany - Olavius geniculatus... ...
GCTGTATGCAGTGTGCGTGCAACAGTTCTGTTTTTTTCTGCATCTTTGTTAACTTTTGCACCATGGTACTTTTGAATTCCCTGACTTCCCCTGACCGTCTGGATTTTCCCTGACTTTCCCTGACTTCTTAAAATTCCCTGACTTTCCCTGACTTCCCCTGACCGTAGGAACCATGTCAGACTGACAGTCTCACCGATTCTCACAGGCAGCAAGCAGCATGTCGTTGCTATTGGAGGCAAGTTGTTGTACAGCGAGAAATGCTTTTGCACGAACAATAACACTTGGGCTCTCCAACAGCCTGATAGCTAGCAGCAGGAAATCCTACAATGACCAGGACATTCATTTACCATACAAAAGACTCGATCAATCAGTCACAATCTTTAATGATACAGGCTGTCAGACTGCAACTGAGACACATGCGTAAGTAGTACACTGTTAAAAAGAAAGTAAAATACAATTTTTAAAAAATTATTAAAATACCGTAATAGTTATTAATGAATATCTTTAAAAAGTCAATTAGTTAAAAAGTTGCGGTCCACGAGTCTTGAACTGATAGAATAGACTCAAGCTGGTCTGCCCCATCATTCTGTGAATTTCAGAATATGGAACTGGCGAACACTGATTGCATCTCAGAATCAGATGTAAATTTCAGAACACCCAGCAGTTTCTTCACTGGTTCAAAAAGATGGCAGTCGCTAAGGGCCAAGTCCATATCGAAAGGCAGGTTGTGGCAGCATTTCAAATCCAAGCTAATGCACAAGAGTCGGTCAGAATGCAATAACATCACCATTTTGATAACTAACATAGCGTCACACGTCACTGTAATAAAACCTGCAGCTGGTGCTCGGAAATAAATTTTTCCTATTTCAAAAAATTAACAGAATGCTGCTGTTTTGCAACTTATTTATGGAATAACCCTCACACATGCACAGACAAGAATGTATGCACAGTTGCACACAGTCCACAATTTCCAATTAATACACAAACAGAATTAATGCACAAATAAACCATAACAAAGCAACAAGTTATCACTCAGGCACAATATTACAGAGCTTAAAGAAGACAGAATATTACGGAAATGTAATATCAGAAAAATACTTCAAAACAGGTAGTACAGTACCATGACAGCAGACACATACAATGTGGCATAGACACCTTGTCAAGTAGGAAGCGTGTATGGCGAGTGTCGGCCGTCATTATGCCAAGTATCATGGTGATGATCGCCTGCTGCACCCTAGTCACAGGCTGTGTCAGCGCGGCTCGTATCTTTGGAGCTCCAACCTTGTCCAGAACACTCTGGAAGACACTCGGGGTATGTCGTGAAATACGGCACAAAGCCTACAACAAAGTTAACAAAAAATCATGATGACCGATTCTTTTAAAATGTCCAGCAGCAGATGCTAGAAATATAAACACTGATTGCTGTGCATAAAGTTCACAATAAAACACAGTACACAATACTTAAAGAATAGCACTAAAGCTCACTAAAATCTTCAGAAATGTCCACTGGAAAACTGCACAAATCATATAAAACAAACAACCTCTTAAATCTTTCAGTGTGTGCAAAACGGATACAGCATAACAACAGATTTCTAAGTTTACACAGCATAGTTTCTGCTGTACATCTGTACTGAGATTTGTGGTAATGAGTTTCCATGCTGTCATTGTGCTCTATATCCAACCAATGTCAAAAATACAAAAATATTAAAAATACAGACAAAATTGTGTTACCCCCAGCGACTACTACTGGTTTCATCGAAACTAACTTTCTAGATTAATAGAGTGAAAGTAAGCAAGTAAGAAATTTATATAATGCGTTAACTGTAACAACCTCAAACGTGCTCGATGTGCTAGTAAAACAAAAAGTAAAAATGTTTTAGATGAAGTCTGAAAGTAGGTAAACAGTGTGAACTGCTTGCCTGTGTTAAATTTTCAAGTCAAACTAGAAAGCAGTCAGAGACCGCAGACCTCCGCCAACGCCATGTTGTTCACCAGGTGGCAGCACCATATTCAGTTTGGCAGTGGTTTCCCTTATCCCCATTGAAAGCAATGTTAACGAAAATTTCAAAATAATCCAGAATCCAGGATTCCTTCTGGATCACCCCCCAAAATTGAATCACTGGTAGTTTCTGCCATTCCCGACATTCCCAGAAAATTTCAGAAAGATCTGTCCATAACTTTTTGAGTTATCTTGCTAACACACAAACAAACAAACAAACAAACTCTGGCAAAAACATAACCTCGTTGGCGGAGGTAATAAGTTTGTTTTTTAGTTCACTTATCACTATATCAAAACATCAGCCAATAACTTTCTGGTTAGAAAAACCAAAACAGACAAGTTACACTCTTCCATTTCTCCAGAGTGGGTAAATCTAGTACCAGTCTGTCTAGCTAGATTTATGGCAGGGCACGTTCACCTGTGTCAGGTGCCATGTGATCCTATATGGCAGGCAACACTCCATAGCTTAGAGATGGGTTTACTATAAAGAACTATACCATTTAATCACTTCTTAACTTTGTTTTGTTCTGTTTGGTGCATGAAGCCGTTTTCCTCAGTTTTTAAGTACATATCAACGTTTTCACATCACACAGTGGACAATACAAAAACCACAAAGCAGATTAATTCGACACAGCAAGTGAACACAAACAAACGTTCTGAATGAAACGAAGATGAAATTACTACTGACTGAAAGCGCGGTCACTTTGGCTGCATCAAATGATGTGTGGATGAATAGATACCACAGTAGACTGCCAGTCTCATTTGTCGCAAATTTCTACAGCAATACATCACCAGGTCACATAAAGACAATGTGACACTAAAAACAACCATTAAGATTAAGGTCTTCCACAGTTAAATTCCCGGACTTTCCACGTCCGAGAATGACAATCCCGTGACATTATCGAAACAATGATGCTGTCTTACAAATGTTAATCATGGTACACTATACCCTAGGACTCGTAATAAAAATGAAACAGGGTTCACTAAACAATATACAAATGACAAGTTAGTAAATATATCACATAACTTACGAAGATAAAAGAAGATTTCAGTAAGTAACAGTAAATGACAAAAAACAACAGTGGTGAGCAAGTTCATCAGGTTATTAAGTAAACCATGTATGCAACTGTATCAGTATTCCAGTACATATTTATAGCCTTGTCACTGATTTTCATTTTCAACGACTTTTCCAAAAAAACATTTTCTCCTGATCTTTCCCTGACCACTCAAATTCCCCAAATTTTCCGGTTTTCCCTGGCCTGTAGGAACCCTGCAAGACTTCACAGCAGCACAAAGTTGTAGATCAATAAGGAAGGCTCAGTTTTTCTACACATGCCATCAAATGGTAACAAAGTTAGCCACCAACACCAATAAATACTACTCCGAAAATATTTACTAAACTCTAGTTTGCAAACTAATACAACAAGAAATTTGAGCTAAAGCTTACGAGATGCACAAAAGCCAATAGCAGTTCCTTTTCACAAATTGTCTTAATCTATCTCCAGCCATTTTGTGGCAATTCAATCCTGAAATGTGCGCTGCAGCCAAAGATCACAAAAATCAACAAAACCCCTTGTTTTGGGAGTTCAAGGTCTTTAAAGTCATCGATGTTAATACGACTGAAAAGCTCATCAGTGCCAGTGCTTGTTGTGATATGCAGCATGCCTATCCCTATCTGCAACCGTTTTCATGAAAGACTAGCCAACAGCAGTAAAATTACAACTTTTACGGGGGTAATGCTATTTGATGCTCTCATGCACAGGTTTCCTTGAACCTAAAAAATCAAGAACCTTGGACCTCCGAAATCTACGTTTAATGCTGAAAATTCCGCAGGCAGGTTGTCCTGGTGTATATCCACAGTTTTCAACGCAATTCTCTCTTGAAATGCATCTCGCAACCCAAAATTGCCCCAAAATCCATAAAACCCCCTATTTTAGTGTTCAAGGTAATCCAAGGTCATTGCTCTCTGTGACAATCAAAAGCACGTGTACGACTTCCTATTAGTGACTAATAGTAACCTAGGCCCTGTCTCACACCATTTCTGAGATACAGTGACTTATTGGCTAACAAGAAATTTGAGCTAATGCTCACGAGACATGCGAAAGCCTATAGCAGTTCTGGTTCAGTAGTTTAGCTGAAAATTTGAATGTTCATGCTAAGTTAATATACAAATACCAAATTCTCTATCTGGATCAACGAATCGCATAATGATAGTTCCGTCGTGGCGCCACCTTGTGAATGATATAGACTTGTGTCACAGCCCGAAATCGCCAAAAAACCATAAAATCCCCTATTTTGGCGTTCAAGGTCATTCAAGGTCACTGAATTCAGCGCAAATTGAGAGCCAGTTTATGACTTCCTAATAGTGATTAATAGTAACCTAGGCCCTATCTCGCACCGTTACTGAAATACAGCGACTTATTGGCCAAAAATAGCAAATTTTGCCCACCCCCCTCTCATTTAGCACCCTCGTTCGGGGTGACCCCCTTTGAATTTACGAAAAAGCTTTATGGTTCCTGAAACTAGAGTCTTCCAGGCAACCGACGGAGAAGATTTGGTGATTCTAGCTTGCACCGTTTTTGACTGATCCACTCGTGTGACAGACAGACAGATGGACGGACAGACAGAACTGTGATGGCTAAGATGCGCTACAGCAGTACCTGCTTTCACGCATAAAAGCGAACAGAAAAGAAACTGATACGAAGCAATCGTCATAAACTAAACCAAACATACAGCAGCATGCGGGCCGGGTCTTGCTGAAATGCCATCAATAATCTTTGCAGCAATGTGATTCACTCCACCTTCCTCCTACAGCACAACACTGCTGGCTGCACCTAACTTCCAATACACTCAATATGTTATCTGGATCCCATATACAGCATAGAGCAATGAAAAAATTAGTAAAATTAAATAAAAATCACTGCATGAAAATTGGCAATACTAATGATAAAATAATCATTAACAGAGCTCATAAAATCTGAAAAATAAAAGTGGAATAATTTAAACAATAATTGCAGAAATCCAAGCCGGTCAAATTTCAATGTGTTCTCATGCTACACAACAACAAATGTATTTTCATAATTATTTCATCAATCGCAAAAGCATAATGGACTGAAACTGCTATACGAATACCACTTTCAGTTTATATTTAACTGGCACATTTTTTGCCAGATTCATTCACAAGACTAGAAGCAGCTTGCACAGATAAGACTAAAAATCAACAACAAGCTTACACCGTCTCGCAGGCATCTGGAAACTAAACTGTAGGTAACAGCAGGCATGGCCCAGTTCTCAACTATACTGCCTCCTCTAGCACATTCCTGTCATCAACGCATTAACATAAACTGAACCAGAAAGTCAGTGCACTGCATACACAAAAAGTAACACAGGTTGAACTAAAATTCCAGCCAATAAGTTTTCTAAATTAACAAATCAAAATACACAAGTTTATACCACAATCCAGCATAGCGTCTGTAAGTTGCATTCGCGAGCAAAGTTTAAAGTTAGATAAAATCGCACCAAATTTTGCACGTTTTTGAACCCCAAATTCTAGACACTGCCTGGAGGAAAAATATTTGGTGTCAAGTTGTCAGTATGGCAATGCTCTGACAGAAGTTCGGCATTAAGAATAAGAACTTTTAGAGAGGGGAGATCCAATATTTTGGGACTTAGTTCTTTAATACTACATCCATTTCACAGAGCAAAATTTTTTGGCACTTGCCTTAGGAACCTTGGGGATCAGATGACACAAGCATCAGCAGTAAAACATGATGGCTTGTCCAACTTATTTGCATAGCTCATAGACAAAATGATTTACGGCCATTTGTTACATGTGACATTCTCCACCAGGTGTAAGGGATGGTTTAATGCTCCTATTCCTCTATTAATCTTGCTTGGCTGTGAGAGAGATAGCGGACCGTGAGACACAAGAAACAAAACTGAGACAGTAGTTCACAAAGCAGTGCAAGTACCGCATGTCTATTGACTGCAAGATCTGAGCTGCAACTGACTGAATGATATCCAGCTGCTGTCTTGCACCGGCCTAGCTGTTGTCTGTCACGTAGGGGCCTAGCTATTAACTCTTTCGGTGACATTAACTCATACAGTAACCAGCAAGTGCAATAAATGTACAAAACTCGCTCAGCACCACACATTACACAAGACTGATAATATACAAACCTGGCTTGCAATGAGACACAGCATCTCACCGATGGCTGGTAAAACAAATGATCTTAATTTTGCACCACGCTGGTCACGTAGCATTTCTGTCAGCATCATCAATGCCTGCAGTGAATGCAAACAACTGTGAGACAATGTAGCATGCATAATGATGGCGCAAAAAATCCACCGTTTCAAATGCAATACATTAATTGTTTTCATATTTACTCAAAAGCCAGCGGATTTGCTCTGCTCTGACTCCCAAGTTACATCAGTCATCCCCATCATGTTACAGTCACAGAAAGATCTTTCAAAAATCAACTGCATTTGATCACATTTAATCCATAGCAGAAAAACACCGAAAAAAACTCGATGTGCCAAAAATGCCCATTGGCAAGCCCAGCTGAATCATATCTACACACTTAACTCACAATAAAATACAAAAGTTAATTGTAACACATAAATGCAAATGTTTCTTGTAAATTATGCACAGACTTCATCACAAGTTTGACTACAGTGGACTTCAAAAATGCAATATAATATCAAAAGTTTAAAATCATACTAAAAACTAAGAATTAAAATCAGACAATAAAATGATACAAGAAATTTGAGCTAATGCTCACGAGATGCGTGAAAGCCTATAGCAGTTCCTGTTTGCAAACTGTCAGTCTATCTCCAGCCATTTCGTTGCAGTTCATTCTTGGAGTGTGCGCTGCAGCCGAAAATCACAAAAATCAATAGAAACCCCTTATTTTAAAAGTTTAGGGTCTTTCGAAGTCATCGACGTTGATACGACTGAAAAGCTCATAACTAGTGCTTGTTGGGATAGGCAGCATGCCCATCTGCAACCTTTTTCTGTCTATCTATCTGCAACCATTTACACGAAAGACTGACCAACAATGATAAAATGAGTTTTACGGGGGTACCGTTCTTTGATGCCCTTGTGCACAGGTGTCTTTGAAACTAGAAAATCAAGACTTGGACCGTTAAAATCTACGTTCAATGCTGAAAATTTCATATGCAGCTTTTCCATGTCTATCGATATTGATTTCAGTGCAATTCACTGTTGAAATGTGTCTCACAGCCCAAAATCAGCAAAAAATCCATAAAACCCTATTTTTGCATTCAAGTTCATCTAAGGTCATTGAATTTGGTGCCAATCAAGAGCCAGTGTACAACTTCCTATTAGTGATTAATAGTAACCTAGGCCCTATCTCGCACCGTTATTGAGATACAGTGACTTACTGGCTAAAAATCGCAAACTTTTCCCACCCCCTCTCATTTAGTGCCCTCGTTTGGGGTAACCCCCTTCGAATTTATGGAAAAGCTTTACGGTTCCTGAAACTAGAATCTTCCAGGCAGCCGATGGTAAAGATTTGGTGATCCTAGATTGCACCGTTTTTGACTGATCCACCCGTGTGACAGACAGACGAACAGATGAACAGACAGACTGACAGAATTGCGATGGCTAAGACGCGCTAAAGCAGTAGGCCCCTAGCTGCTTTCGCGCATAATGACAAATGGATAAATGGATGAACGGATGGACAGACAAACGAACAAAACTGCAACGGCTAAGATGCTCTGAAAGCAGTAGCTGCTTTCGTGTGTAAAAACAAACCAGATTCTCCACTGTGTTACATATGCAGCACAGCAAAGCCATGGCAGAAAAAGATATCGGTACTGAAACTAACCTCAGTCATCACCACAGATGTATCGAGCTCAATGATATTTGCAGAAATAATGCTGATAACGCAACAGATCTTTGATTTTCTGCACACATATAGGCCAAAAAATGAACAAGACTAGTGGTGATACAACTTGCAAGACAGAATACCTTCACACACACGAAGAAAAATTTTCCACATCATTTTTAACTGCCATGATATACTTACTTACTGGAAGCACCCCCACTCACACAGTGCTAGTTGCAGTTTATGTGTTACATTAAACTGACAGCTATTCTGTCATTTTTCAAAAGCAAATCCTTATCATATTGTATCCGTTCCGAATCACATGATCAGACCAACAGGCCTCTGCAGCTAACTAAACGGTTTTTTTATTAACAGGGTTCCACTTCTGACCCTTGAGAGAAAAAACAGCAACATGAAAACAGAGAAAAAAATATTATTGAACACTAAGATGTACTAATCAACATGTTCTCCGCCAAATACTGTTCACAATTTTTGTCATCAATCACATCATTTTGCTAAATTCCAAGTTCAAACACATGCCCATTAAACTCATTTGCGATCTGTATTGCTCATTTTTCATTTTTACATTTCTTGTGCTTATTATCCCACTGTTCAAAACTGTTATCCAGTTTGCACAAAATATGTTGACAATTTTAACATTTTTAATCCACGACTCAAACTGGTCAGTCCAGTGCCATTAGAGTGCTTCCAAGACACATGGTTTCATGCAAACTGAGTTTAGACTAAATTTATCAAATAAGGTGCAAACGAAACTAGTCTCTATTGTTATTAATATCATATAAAAGATTCACAACTATGCTAAAAATTAACTAAAAATTAAAGAGTATGAATCTTAAGTTGTTAACACACTAAAAATATACTTTTTAATAAAACAAACAGAAAAAATTCAGCACTATTTCAAGCCGTCCACAATCAGACCATACTTACAGCTCCATCTGGTGAGTGTCTTTTGCCTGCTTTGCTAACACAGTGAAGACGTCTTGCTGAGCTAGGAGATTAGCCAATAAACCATGAGCACCAATAGTGCCTAGGTAACTGAACAACTGGACATGCTTAGCAGACGGAGGTCCTCGCTCCGGAAGACGAAGATTTTCACAAACTGCCGAGAAATGCTTCAGCTGGTCTTTTTGTGACATCGACAATAGCTTCTCAGCTAGAAATTTAACAACAGAACTAATGTTAATTACAGACCACTCATTCACTAGCTACTGACAAAGTGCAATAAACTTAATCCTAAATCACCAATAAACAATAAATAAACTACAGTAAAATAAACACAAAAAAAAACATAAATGAATGAATGAAATTAATAGTTAAATGTAACTCTCACTGCCAGTATTTGTTGTACTGTCTCTAGTAAGACAAAAATAATTTTCAAAACCTAAACCTGCTCAAGACTGCTGCATCAAATGACTGGTGAATGTTCATCTGATGCTAAGTTCAGACACAGATCTTACAATTCCTTTGGTTCACATTTTTCCAACAATGTTCGCATTATTCGCTTATCCTGGATAGTGTTTCACATTTTAATTGATACTTCAACGCTTCATCTCCATCTTTCACAGTTAAGAATAACAAAATCCATAACAAAAAAAAACAAACAGATGTAATAAAAGCAAAACAACTTGTTCAATACTACATTTCAGACAAAGCAAAGAACGAACAGTCACTGCTGAATTGCAGTAATGACTTACCAGTGTATGGAGGCACACTTAACATCTTTGCATCATATTTCATTGATCCTGACTTCTTTATACACCATGCAAACAGACAGGCAGTAATTCTAGTCAGCAACACTGTGCCCAACTGACAACAGAAAAAGACTACATTATGTAATGTATAACATAGCTGCAGCTTTGACTTTCACTGTGTCCATACACAAAAAATGACTAACTATTAAAACAACAAAAATCACCAAACTGCATACAAATTTGCACATATTGAGAAGTACAATGAGCAGTAAAGTAACAAAAAATTTGAGCTAATGCTCACGAGACGCGCGAAAGCCTATAGCAGTTCCGGTTCAGTAATTTAGCTAAAAATTGGGGTGTTCACGCTAAGTTAATATACAAATACCAAGTTATCTATCTGGATCGCATAATGATAGTTCCGTGGCGCCACCTTGTGAATAATACAGACTTGTGTTGCAGCCCAAAATCGCCAAAAATCCATAAAACCCCCTATTTTGGCGTTCAAGGTCAGTCAAGGTCACTGAATTCGGCGCCAATCGAGAGCCAGTGTATGACTTCCTATCACTGATTAATAGTAACCTAGGCCCTATCTCGCACCGACTTATTGGACAAAAATCGCAAATTTCGCCCACCCCCTCTCATTTAGCGCCCTAGTTCGGAGTGACCCTCTTCGAATTTATGGAAAAGCTTTACGGTTCCTGAAACTAGAGTCTTCCAGGCAGCCGACAGTAAAGATTTGGTGATCCTGTCTTGCACCGTTTTTGACTGCACCCATGTGACGGACAGACAGATGAACAGATGGACAGACAAAATTGCGATGGCTAAGATGCGCTGAAAGCAGTAGCTGCTTTCACGCGTAAAAACCAACACTAACTAACATTCTAGAAAGTCAACAATCGTCAAAAAACTATGTAAAACACTAAAAAAATTTAAATCATTTCTTACGGAAAAAAGACTGCACGTTGAATTCAGACAAAAAAGATGTATAGCACTTCACGTATTGAGATAAAATAACCAGCCCATGGCAGTAACATGAATAAAACAGTAAGCTGCAGCAATGTACCTTTGTGGTATCAGAGACGGGTGTAAGAGCAAAGTCTGATGAGTGATAGATGAGTGAGATGGCAATGTCGGCAGTCACGTCTACAGTGTCTGCAGTGGCAGCGGCTGGTTGACAACGAGTGTCATTATCAACTGCTGATGTCAGCAGTCGCTGCGGTGACATCGCTGTCAAATGCTCGTCGGTCGATGGGTCGTCAGCAAGCACAGCTGAGTTGGGCCGTGAACTACAAACAAATATGAACACTATACCCATGGGATATGAAAGTACTGTAATATACAGATCTGTCGAGTGAGCTAAAAAAATAATGCCGATAAAAAATTTAACGCACATCCATACAAAAATTTCATGAAGCAGAAGTTCCAATACTCAATTAAACTGCGGTCATTTGATGACTACCGTAATAATATTAAATTGCAGTTATTTGACAACTAAATAATATTTAAGTAATTATAATGAATATGAATACGTCAATTTGTATAGCACCCAATTAAAGAAGACCTCAAGAGCACTCGTAGCCAAATAAACGGGTTTTGAGTTTTTTCCGCAAAAGTATCTCTGAACAGTGATGAAGTCTGCAGGTCGATACGGAGGCTGTTCCATGTAACCGGGCCAGTCACGGCAAAGTCCCTCCGACCGATCGTGGTCCTTATGTGTGGCACGACAAGTGCCCCGCTGTTTGCTGACTGCAGCTGCCACCTGCCGACAACAGATGAGACCATGGTGCACACATCTGCCAAGTATGATGGCGCCAGACCATGGAGGCACTTGAAGGTGATCATCGCTAGCTTGGAGGTGATTCGCTGGCGAACCGGAAGCCAGCGAAGTTGACGCAGTACTGGAGTGATGTGGTCGAACTTCCTAGTTCCGGTCACGACACGCGCTGCTGCATTCTAAACGGTCTGCAGTTTCGTCAGCAGGCCGTCATCAATCCCATACAGCAGACTACTGCAGTAATCAAGACGGCTGCTGACGAATGCATGCACCAGTGTCTTCGCAGCCTTCAAGGTCAAAGAAGATCTGACCATCTGTAGCTGGCGTAGTTGAAACAGGCACAACCGGCATAATGCGGCGACATGGTCAGCCATGGTAAGCTGGCCGTCAATGTTGACGCCAAGGTCGAGCACTGCGAACGACGGCTTGACGAGGGCAGACAGTAGTGGCAGCTCGGCAGTGTTCAGCTTGGCAAGCTGCTGTCGTGTTCCAAGCCACACGAGCTGTGTCTTGTCGGCGTTCATCCTCAGCCTGTTGCTACGCATCCAGGCATTGATGCGTTCAATGCAGGCGATGAAACGTTGCGTTGAAACCAACGCGGATGCGACTGGAGCACTGATGTATACCTATGTGTCGTCAACGTACAAGTGCCCGACGAGTCCAGCACTCGAGATGATGTTGAACAACTCAGCGGTGTATAATAGAAACAGCAACGGGCCGAGGACAGAGCGCTGCAAAATGCCGAAGAGTGATTATGCTGATGTTCCATCACTATTCTAATAATTTTCAGTTGACAAGCTGACAAATTAGACTTCAAATATTTTCTATGCTAGCAATAACCTTATTTATTGTTTGCTGGTAACTTCAACAATGGTCGCATCTTGCGATGGGTTTTCTATCAAGCTTACCTTTTTACCTTCACAACTGTAGGCACATAACAAAATAATAGAACAATGCTGACAGAAAAAGCAAGCTATTAGCAACAGTGAAGATCTACCTCAATGTGAATAGCACCTGCGCATCGGCATTGCCAAGAGCCGATCTCGGTCTAATGCTCAATGCTGAATCTGTCATCAACCAGACAATGCTCACATGAGTTCAGTCAGCATTAATTACAGGTTTAAATGTTATTTTCAATCAAAATTATACAATTATTTGTTAATTGTTTTTTTTCACATACAGCAACACATTTGCAATAAAAAAGTTACGATCTCATTCAAAAATGCACGCAAGCAAGTGCAAAGAATTGGTAAACTGTATGTGTACTGTGTAACAGAATGTAATTTCATTCATGAAAACTGCAGGCAAGATACTCCACTCTGGGTCCCAGCACCCTGTACATTGTGAGTGAGCATACCAATGAGTTGTGTGTGAAATAAAAATCTATCGTAACGGCTCACACATGTAGGCCTACTGTAAACAAGCCAACAGATACTGGAACAGCTTAAGTTAGCGATGAAGGGTGTCGCGAACATCCAGCAAACAGAGGCGAACAGACAGAATTCTGCTGGAGAAAATAAGGCAGCTGTATAGCACGTACAGCTAGCAACTAACAAATGAATGCAATAGAGTTGCAGTATACAGCGTACTACAGTTATCGATTTAGCGCTCGAATAGTCAACTGTGAGCGAGCATACCAATGAGTTTGTGCGTGAAACAAGATCTATCATAATGGCCAACATCCCATCCACATCCACAATGCCTCACATGACTGCCAACTTTAGCTTAATGCCAATCTATACCACTTGACGGTATCTGAGACACAAGTGAGTGAACAACTACCGACGCATTGTGGCTAACTGCTAAATTGCAGCTGCTAAGTCATCTAATTTACTTACTAGCTTATGAAGAAATGTAAACAAATACAGCAAAAAATGACATCATATCTAGCTAATGCGTGATTGGTCACTCACCAGTGATTGCATAGTCTCTATGTCATGTCGCCGTGCTCGTTCCCAAATTCCATTACAACAACAAGTTTATCGCGGACTTTGTTGTAGACTTTTTTCAAACCATCTCAACATGTCAAAATGATCTGAATCCCTGAAACGTCCCCATGACAACCCCATTTTATGGTCTGCATCCGCGACTTTCCCATAATAAGTCGCCGACTTTCCCTGAAAAATCCCCATGGAAAAGTTTTAGAGAAAGTCAGTTCAGGGAAAGTCAGCATAATGTAATTTGGGCTGACACAACTAATAACTGCCAAGGCTTACCAGGTCTAGCATCATCAGTGGCATGTGCTAGTGTGGCATCACAGAGACCAGTATCAGCTGTCTGTGTGGTTGTCTCTAGGACTGCGATCGTCGGCCGACTGCTGTCACCAGTCAGAGTAGTTGTGAAGTTTGCCGCGGTCTGTCGAAGACTTTGACGAACGTCCGACGATGCCTCTGACTCACAATGAGTCAAGTGCTGCAGAGCATCTTGCCAGAAAGGATGAATGATCAATGCACTCCAGCTTATCCGCCTTGAGGCATCCTTAGTTAGCAGACCGTCCAGCAGACTCTGAAACTCTGTCGAAGGCCTTGACGACACACCGGACCCTACACAGAGCTATCTAATTAGGGCGCGTTGCACCAACGTCGTTTAACTTTGAACCCAGGTCAAATCTGTATTTGAACCTAGTTCAGGCGTAAATTGCGTTGCACCAAAGCGGTTCAAGCGTTGATCTCCGTTCAATTCTGAACTGCCATCTGACCACCGATCAAATTTTGATCTCGGTTCAACTCGCGGTTATGCATGCGCACTAGGCAATAAATTTTTTCAGAGATAAAAAAATTGTCCAATTCGAATCTTATCCTGTCCAAAAAACTTCCTCTTGTCGAATTATAAGACCTCTAATGCAATTATTCTGATGATCTGGATATGTTAGATTTCTGCTGTATTCGTTTTATGTTCTCTTTGTGTTGGATAAATTAACAAATAGATGAATATGTCGCATTTTTCGGTGGCGATGTCTCGCTGCTACCGTAAACATATGATCGAACCCTTACCACAGCAAAAAAACTCATTCGTATCGATTTATAAGATGCTAAATTCAATTATACTTGTGATCTGGATATGTTATATTTGTCCTATATCTGTTTTCTGTGGTCTTTTTGCTGGATAAATTAATTAATGGATAAATAAACAGCATTCTAGAGTGCCAATGCGCCGTTGCTATGCCGTACATACGGTAAACATATTATCTTGACAACGGACGTAGAATAATTAACGAATATCTATTGGAATATAAAATGTGTATCTTCAGAACTTTATCATGCAACTGTTGATGCGAAAACTGTGTGATAACTTCGGGGAAGCTTAAAATTCGAACAAATTATGGCCAATCTGCACTGGACTGTTTCGTAAGCATTGCGTGTGACTGTGACGTCACTGTAGTTGGCCTACGGGCTGAGCGCGGCTTGACCAATCAGCGTCGTCCACGGTATAACCATGGCCGTTCAACTGAACGGGATCAGCTGATCTGAGTTCAACTTGGTGCAACATAATTCAGCGTGAACTCGGTTCAACTCTTGATCTAGGTTCAGCTGAACCAAGATCATGAACGACGTTGGTGCAACTCGCCCTTAGTCTGCTAATTAATCCACTAATAAACTAATCAAGAGTAGAAATAACAGAATTAAGCATCGTAGTCCAGCAATAAAAACCACTTTAGACAGCTGTGTTTAAAATTATCACGAGAAAAAGCATCGGAAACCAGCAGCACTAAACTATCACACAAAACCCGGCCTGACTATCTGGAACTCACTGCCCAATGACCTTTGAGATCCGGAATATTCTGCGGACACATTTAGACAGTTGCTGAAGACCTTCCTGTTCTCACAGTACTAATGCGTTCAGTGCATTAAAAGTTTTCAGAGAATGCGCTATACAAATCTACTTATGTCATTTAATATTTGATAAAATCCAATTCCCAAAGCTGAACTTCTCTTACATCACATTTTATGCTGTATATGTTTAGGGAGATTTGGGATGTAGAACCCCCAGCCAGAACATGCAACTGCTATCGACCAACAGTGGTGCCACAAATTTAAAAGCGGTAGGTACAAATAATCTGTACCCCCAACTTTTTGTCCAGTCCGGTAAAACAGTTTTCTCTAACTTTTCCCTGACATTTTAAAAAATTTTCCCTGACTTTTCCCTGACCACTTTGAAATTCCTTGACTTTTCCAGGTGTCCCAGCTAGGTGGTCAGGTATGTATTGAAAGTACAATTAATGTGCAATAAATAATTAATCATGTAATTAACACGATTAAAAAGTAATCCTTTGACAGATCTATACCGTGTCCCAAAATCAGTGGTCCCCTCCTACAGATAAATTAGTGTAAATCGTTAATACCCGACAAATTTTTACAAAATTTGCAACAATCATGGAGACAATCATTCTGAACTAGTGTTTAAAGTCTGAGCTCAAAGCAGCCACCTTTGGCCTCGATGCAAGTCTCTCAGTTTAAGGCAGGTTTGCTGCCGCTTGATCCCTTTGTCAATAACAACGTACTAAACGTAAGCTTAACGTAAACAAACTCTGACGTCATAATGACATTACACTGAGCAGACACGGTAAAGTTTGTATATCATAATGAGCGTGACCATAAGTAATGTTAAGATAGTGCAGTACAATATGTCATTAAAATCCATGAACTACAAACTGAATTAGGCATGTTTGAAAGAGGGGTGCCACTAATTTTGGGACACAGTGTAGTATTAAGCAATGCTTACTAAACAGCTGTATGAATTAACAAAGTAATACAACAGCTCCTGAAAAAAACTTGAACAAAGCACACACAGACATGCTGAAGACAAACCTCTAACTTTTGGAGGAGGCATCTCCTTCTTTATAATCTTTTCTTTTAAATCTTCAAAATTCTCAGCAAGAAATGGAGGGTGGCCTGCAGACAGAATCCAACCAGAACATCAAGATCATGTGAATCAATACTAACAGGCAACAATATTAAAAATGGGAGGCGAAAATCTGCAAATTCCAGACCTTAACACAGACAGCTACCGATATGCATCTTTCAACTTTTTTTGCTTCAGATGATGTATAATACTGTTTTAACACAACAGCCCAAAATGTACAGTGAATGAGTGAGTGAGTAAGTGAGTAGGGTTTAACGTCCCACCCGACACAGTATAGATCATTTCGGGGACGGCCTTTTCAGGCAAAATTGCACATACACAGAATAATGGAACAAAAATGAAATGGAACAGAAAGTTTACCCTTTACAGAAAAGCACAAAACACAAAAATGATCTAAAACTAAAATTGTAAGAACACGCCATTATAAGTGTGCATTATTATGCAGTTGTAATGGCAGCTCTAATAATCTTCCCTGTTCTACAGACAATCACCAATATCATAATGCTGTTTATAGGAGGAAGACAGGGGTCCAAAATGTATAACAACACAACGGTATTGTGTCAATGACAATCCAGTTTAACAGCAATCTAAATCTATGAAAATGAATCACGTATTCTGTACAGTGTACAGAAGCAAATCATATTATACCTGCAAACATCTCGTACAAGATGCATCCCAAAGACCAGAGATCACTGGCAAATGAAGGCTCGGAGCCCTGCATTACTTCAGGAGCCATGTACGTCACAGTACCTGATCACAACAACAACAGACGGATATCAAGTATCCAGGGTTCCAAAAAAACCTAGATTTTTTAAAAGCACAACCCATTGGTTCTTTGGGTATTCAAGGTTAATCGAATTAAGGCCCAAATTGATGGGTTTTGGTATTTGTATAAGGTTTCAGATGGTTGATTCATATGGGTTTCTGTTTGCTCCACATAGCAGAAAATATACAATACCAATATTAGTAAATTTGTATGTTTAAAACTTTAAATGTTTCAAAAACTTAGCCATAATAAAATATTTCAACATTAGTCAAACAAAAAGAAAACAAATATCAAATTAAATATGGGGTGTGTTTTAGCTCGATGTATCAACCCAACCCAAGTATCCCAACAAAGTAACTGATAGTGTGCAACGTACACTGTACAACACAGACAATACTACATAATAAAATAACCAGCAACAAAGCAGACAAACAAATATCTATTTATGATACACATTATATAATGCCAAAAAATAATCAACATATATGCACTAAGAACTAAGAAGCTGGCAGCTACTCGTATTTGTCCACTATTCAAAAGTAAAAAAAACTATAAAAGATACTGAGTATGTCCAAGAAGTTTCTGCAGTTCTGATGGTCACATCGATATGAATCTGTCTAGATAAGTTCAGACTAAACACGGTGCAAGGAGGTTCAGTAAATGTGCACGGTGTTTCATAAAAAGGACCCGTTTTTTGTTTTTTCATACTTCATTCAAATGATGATCAATTTGCACCAAGTTTTTATTAGTTGTAGCTGAGAAAATACTAATTTAAAATATTTAAACAAAATATGGCAGTTGATTAAATATTCTTTGCTGGTCGTGACGTAATGCTGACGTCATAATGTGTCGTGAGTACAAGCCTGCTTGTCTCAACTGGTGCTGTCAGTTGCTACCTTGCTTCGATGGTGAACTTAATCTGGTTCGCTAATGAAAAAATGTTTATCGTGTCAGCACTAAGCAACATGAAAACATGAAATCAGGCATCTCGCGATCCAAACATGCAACCATTTTGCAAGCTCGGTGTGCTAGTGCACTGTCTTGCTCGAACGCGTAAAAGTTGAACTATCTCCACAGACACATAAATGCCATCGCTTTGCATGTTTTTTGTGGCTGTAACTGTAAAATTTCAAAAATTTGTCATCAACGAACCAGATTTTTCACCATCGAAGCAGGGTAGCAACCGACAGCACCAGTTGAGAATAGCAAGCTTGTACCCGTGACATATTATGATGTCAGCATTACATCATGCCTAACAAAGAATATTTTAATCGACTGCCATATTTTGTTAGAATGTTTTGAATTAGTATTTCTTCAGCTACAACTGGTAAAAATTTCATGTAAATTGATTATCATTTGAGTGAATAATGAAAAAACAAAAAGGGGTCCCTTTTTTATGAAACACCATGTGTTTAAAGAAGTAATTTACAATCTCGGAAGTGGCAGTTGACTGGCATGAGCTAATGATACTGCAGCGCCCTATGAAAAATAGATAACTAATAAATAAAATAAACAAAACAGCATAAAATTAGAAAAACAGTCCATTAATTTACCAAATTTAGTAAACTACTGCAGTTTGTTTTCAAAAAACTTGCACTTGTATAATGACATCTACAAGTTAATGCTATTAACAGTAAACTAGTAGAGAGATATTCTGTACACTACTGCTTATTTACTCTGTAACTCTATGAAAACAATCTCACAAAATCTGCCAAAATCCATCACATATATTCAACTACCTGAAGTATTCCTCTGTTGAGGATGCTGATTCAATGAATCACTGCCTTCTGTAGCACTGGCAAATTGTTCCCCTGGTCAACACATCATCTCAACTTCAAAGTAACCGACAAATGTGTCCAATTACAAACAATGCACATGATTATAGTTAAATCTAACTTATTCAAGTTACTGGCTAAACAAATATTTATCCCATAAACTGCAGTAAAACATGTTGCTTTTCACTCAAAATAATCAAAAATTAAGTAACTTTACATTTGATTTCCGTAATAAACTTTGTAACTGCACGTATCAAACTGATAAACGTTAGAAATATATACTTGCATGCCATATTAACATAAACAGAAGAGCATCAGTGTAGTGTTTGTCATGCAAACCTGCTTCTGAAAACTGCAGAAACAACTCTTCAATGCTTTCACCTTCAATCCGACTCATACCAAAATCAGTAAACTTTAGATCACCAGGACCATCAAGAAGAATCTGAATACACAAATGGCAAATGACCTTATTTTAAACTCATAAATTTTGAAATGTTGAGTGCTATGATGCCTCTACCTGCTAGAACCTTGACTTTTGACCTACAACCCCAAATCTAAATCAGCTCGTCTTTGTCCAAGTTGCTCCACTGACAAATTTTTGAAGAAATTCCACCAAGACACAGCAAAGCTATCGGGAAAACAAACCCCCAAAATGACACTTTGATCACTCATGTTATCATCACACTTTGACGGCACCAAATCTAACCAGTTCAGCTTTATTCAAAAATGCGCCAGTGGCAAAAGTTTGGTGAAAATCCATCATGGCATACAGCAGATATGGTCATCATCAGTTTATTTTGGAAGCACAAAACAGGACAATGTTAGAAAATACAGAACAGAACAATAAAACATGTGTTCCAAGGGTCAGAAAGGCCGCAACGGCACTTACAACTGCCCATTTAACAAAAAGTAGCACGGTACAATAAGACAGAGCAAATATGAATGACCAGTACTGAATAATAAAATTAAAATCAAAAAACCTTCAGAAAATCAGAGAAATCAACATTATTAATGGTCCTCTTGAAAGAAGTTAAAGAAGTAAAATCTACTGTATGAGGTAAACTATTCCAAACATTAACTATA
>Ga0209367_1004200_pt1 | contig 19819 bp, 14 predicted proteins | sample WorMetLIZISLAND2_FD_187412 | JGI IMG/M metagenome (GOLD analysis project Ga0209367, IMG submission 187412) | Marine gutless worms symbiont microbial communities from Max Planck institute for Marine Microbiology, Germany - Olavius geniculatus... ...
AACGAGAGGTACCCTTGTAAAAAATGGTTATTTATACTCTGTTGGCTTGTCTAGCGTGTAAATGGTTGCAGATAGGCACAGCCATGCTGCTTATCATAACAAGCACTGATGAGGAGCTTTTTCAGATGTCAACATCGATAACCTTGAATGACCTTGAACTTTAAAAATATTGATTTAGCGTGATTTTTAGCGATTTTTGGCTGCAAAAGAGTGAATTACGACGAAATGGATGGAGATAGACTACGATTACCTGCGAACAGGAACTGCTATAGCCTTTCGCGCGTCTCGTGAGCTTTTCTCAAATTTCTTTTCGGTTTTGTCGCAGAATAAGGCGAGTAGCTTTTTTAGATGGCTTAAGTATTTAGCATTTTAAACTCATTTTATGCATTTATGTTTTTTTTGTGTTTTGAGCTTCTGTTCTCATGCTTTTATGTTGTCGTGTCTTTACGTTTTTACTTTCATTCCGCTTAGTGTCATATTGTCATTTCGTCAGCATTCGTTTGTGCCTCTGTGATTGCATGTTCAGTGCCTAGGCTATCGTTAGTTTGAACGAAATGAACGGAGATGGGCAGATGGAGAATTATTTCTGTCATTGAGACGAGTCGTTTTGGTTATCAGTACTTCACCGCGTGTCTAGGTGCAGCCACGTACACGTCGGACGCCGTAGCCTACGCCAGACACCCAGTGCCCTGTGGTTGACTGCGGTGACAAAGACTGCTCAGTCGGCGGATTCGCCAAAGACGCATTCGGCTGCACGATCTGCATCTGCGATGACCGTGCCAGGTCTGCTGTCCGTCTTGGATACGAATAATCATCATCGATTGTAGTGAACCTCCGAGGGCGGGTAATGTATCGAACGCGTTGCAGTTAATATACCACGATTCAGCGCACAATATCATCATCATAATATACATGCAGACAATCCCCACTCAGACCCCGAATCCCTCCCTACCTCTCTAGCGACGCCCAGTAAAACAAGATCTAAGTTAGTCGCCAGAAGGCGCCAGACGACCGGCGGCTAAATTATCTATAGTGTTTTACTCGTACTCACCAGAAAAAGCGATCTGTCTCGCTCAGCCAACGCCGTATCGGCTGAAAATCGCAAATACCCCCTCTTATTTAACGCCTTCGTTTGGGGTGACCCACTTCGAATTTATGAAATAGCTTCATTGTTCCTGAAACTAGAGTCTTCCGTGCAGCCGACGGTGAAGATTTGGTAACCTTAGCTTGTACCGTTTTTGACTGATTCACCCGTGTGACGGACGGACGGACAGACAGAATTGCGATGGCTAAGACGCGCTACAGCAGTACCTGCTGTTGCGCGTAAAAAATGTTGGGGGACGGAAGTGTGTGTTAACAGGCTTTGAAGGTCATTGCACATGACATAAACAACTAAACTTTGCCCTGTTAGGCCTATGCCTTTTGAGAGTCGCTGGAGAAGCTCAAAGCGCTGCCCAAACCCACTCGCTGGATTTTATGCGCGAAAGCAGATAGACTGCCTTAGCGCGTCTTAGCCATCGCAATTCTCTCCGTCCGTCTATCCGTCTGTCACACGGGTGGGTAGATCAGTCAAAAAAGGTGCAAGCTAGGGTCATTAAATTTTCACTGTCGGCTCCCTGGAAGACTCTAGTTTCAGGAACCGTAAAGCTTTTTCATAAATTTGTAGGGGGTCACCCCGAACGAGGGCGATAAATGAGATCGTTGTAGAAAAATTTGCGATTTTTAGCCAATAAGTCGCTGTATCTCAATAACGGTGCGAGATAGGGCTTAGGTTACTATTAATTACTAATAGGAAGTCGTACAATGGCTTTCGATTGCCATTGAATTCAATGACCTTGGATGTCCTTGAACGTCAGAATAGGGGTTTCTATGGATTTTTTGGCGATTTTGGGCTGCGAGACACATTTCAAGAGCGAATTGCGTCGAAACCAATTGAGATAGACATGGAGACGCTGCGTATGAAATTTTCAGCATCAAACGTAGATTTCGACCGTTCAAGTCTCGATTTTCTAGGTTTAAGGAAACCTGCGCACGATGGCATCGAAGAGTGGTACCCCTGCATTAGTCGTTATTTTACCGTTGTTCGTCAGTCTTTTGTGTAAACGGTCGCAGATAGGCATGGACATGCTGCTTATCACAACAAGCACTAGTGACGAGTTTTTTTAGTCGTATCAACATCGATGACGAATGACGAAATGGCTGGAAATAGATTGACAGTTTGCGAACAGGAACTGCTGTAGGCTTTCGCGCCTCTCGTAAGCATTAGCTCAAATTTCTTGTGCTTGCAGTTAGGAGCCTATTGTTTCTTCGTTTCGTTTTGTGTACTGAACTATGTGCGTTTGTGTTGCCGAATATGGCGTAATAAGTGATGACTTGAACCAAATTTGTCATTCAGTGATTTAACATTAATTTAACGTCGGCTCATTTTTGTTTCAACGCCATCTTATTGGTAATGGAGATATTTTGTTATCCGTTATTAATAACTCCGTTAAAATTATATTTAAAAATATTATAAAATAATTTTTTTCAGCCATTTATTAGAAATTAAATGTACGAAATTGTATTCAGATACGTTCAGATTTGAAATATGTCTAAGGCGTTACTTTTTGTCCGGACACAGCTGTATGTCGGTGCCTTTTAACAACAGACTCTCTGACGATAATTCTGTAAAAACACGAGCGTTTAAAGCAGCTTCTCCGCTCACCACTTTTCAAACATAAGCACAACAATTACTATCGTTTAACTAAGACGTTACATTACTGTACCGAGCTGAACTATAACCCAAAAAAATTAACGGCAGCTACTCTACATACTTTAAAGCGTTGCTTTCTACATAAGCCACTGGTTCTTTGATGTCTGCCGACCAAAGGGTTAACCTGTCTTAAGTTACTCTTTAGGCTACTCATTCGCGTTCAATAGCGTTGCGTATGACTGACCGACGACGTCGTGTATAGCCTATTGTACTTGTTCGCCGAGTATTTGCCGCGCTACAATACCGGTACTTCGCAACAGTACATCATTGTCATTGAACGGCGCCGACATTATTCACCAGTCCTACTGATCTTAGTCCTGTCTCAACCGTATGGGCCTACATCCACGTATTACAGAGCAGGCCTATAGCCTATACATTTCAGCGCCAACTACTCTGCAGTGCGACGGACAACGTAATAACTGTCGCTAAACTCATTAATCACACTTGACGAATCGGAGCTCTACAAATCAAAGGCTTCGCTTTACGGCTACGACTTATTGGCTATTCAGTATCTACCTGCTTTAGTTCATAGCGTAACGTACAGATGCCGTAAGCTACGCGTATATATCAGTCACCAAGACATGGCGTGTGCTATGGTGTTAAAGCAATGTTACAAAAAGTAGCCTAATCTTTCGTTTACTGCTGCAGTCAAGTCGCTTTGTGTTATCACTGTCAGTTTTCAGGTAGAAATTCTCTCAGTGCATTTTCCCGTTGCTACTCTAGAAGTTGAGCACTATTCATCTGGCAATGCGATAAATTAATTAATTGCATGCAGGTGTAAAACCTAATGTAAAAGTAACGTGTTATTTTGGCCACTAAAATTCAGCTATACGATGCATGCTATTAGAAGGATTTTTTTTAAAAACATAGGCATGCAAACGTTGCAATCAAGGGTCTTGGTAAGAAGTAATGGCACCGAGATGAAGACGCCGAAAGCGTCACAGGGGTGATGGGAATGGGCATATCCCTTCCCATATACAACTAGAGGATTTGGGGGAACGTCGTAAGATCCCGCAGTATAGGGTGCGGACGGAATTTTCGTCCGTCAACGGGTTTTGGTGCATTATGAGCTGAAATATCACAATCGGTGATAAAAAATTGCTTTTGACGATCAGTCTCGCGTTTGGGAACAACAGTGTAAAAATTTTCAAGTCACGAAAAAAGTTCACTCGTGTTCAAGTTTACTGAGAGCACAATCGACAGGAAGCGAGTCGGCACTAAGTGGCGCATACCAACGACAGGCCTATGAAACTATCACAGGCTGCGCGGTAGCGCCAGCCCTGTTGTAAGGGTGACCAGCCATTTCAATGGGAAACTCTAAAATTTGGCCCCTCGTATTTCCCAAACCCCTTGACTTTTCCACACCAAAACTTGCACAGATGATTACGTTCAGCATATCTCCTGACGTGCAAAATTTAATAAAAATCCGTTTACGGGGAGCTTCCCCACGAATAGGTGAAATATAACGCGTTCACCTCTGTCGGGTGGCAGGTAACACTGTGTGATCGCATATGACAAGTGACGCTCCGTAGCTCTGAGACGGGTTCGCTCATTAAGAGCTATATTCGGACCTTTAACCTTTAACGCTTGCGTGACTTTTTGTGCCTTCCCTTCCCTTTCCTTTCCTTTTTTTCTTGCCGTCCTCTACAGGAAAAACGACTGAACTGATTTTAACGCACGATGGCTCATATGACGTAATTTCGCACAAGGAAGTGCCTTTTGGGGGTTACAAAATTAAAATTCAACATTTTAGCCTATTTTTTCACAAAAATATGAAAAATTACAATGGCGCCTATGGGAAAAAATAGACAATGCTTTAACTCTGGCTCTGTATAAGATAAAGTTGTAATTTTTCGGGGCGGTAGGCGTGGTGTAGTGGTAACGCGTCTGATCCGATCAGCGAAGTTACTGTACGCCGGGCCCGCAATTAATACTGCGATGGGTGACTGCCTGTAGGCAGGTAAACCATCTCGAGATGTAACCAACCGCCTAGGTCAACTCAGCCTTCCATCCCTCCGGGGTAGGTAAATCGAGTACCGGCCTATCTGGCTGGGGTTAAGGCGGGGCGCGTTCACCTCTATCGGGTGGCAGGTAACACTGTGTGATCCCATATGACAAGTGACGCTCCGTAGCTCTGAGATGGGTTCGCTCATTGGGAGCTATATGCGACCTTTAACCTTTAACCTTTTGGTTCTGGGGTATGGTTTTCGGGGTCGGCCAATTTAAGGGTGTCATTTATATTTACCCCTGATCGACCCCCGTCAGGATGTCAGAAGAACTTTTTGCTGACTCTGTAATGGTAAAGTTTGAATTTTTAAATTGTGATTTGTGCTGCTTTATATCTACAACCACGATGTCACCCTTACACTGTAGGCCTATATAAATTGAACAGCTTTTTACATAAATATTTATAAAATATAATGACACTGCAGCGGGTCTGCGACAAAGAGAACTCAGTCAACTCACCACTCTATGGCCTAACCATCGCAATTTGATTGTGTACCCGTACCACCGAGTAGCGAGCAGTAACTAGTTTTTTTCTCGACGTGTATTACGGTACACACTATGAAATATATCGCCTAACTCAATGCAAAAACTGTAAAAAAAAACTGAAAAGCGATGGGCGCGCGAAACCGAAGACATAGGCCCATAGGCCTTAAAGAACTAACCGACTGGCGCGGCGTTACAAGCGTATACGTGACGGCGTTCCGAACTGTGACAGAAAAAGAACTCACAGTCCTACAACTAGCCCTACAGCTGCTATTACACAGACGCAATGCGGAAGGCGAATCGCCTATCTGTACCTTATAGTAAGTAAAGTCTTGTTGGCGAACGAAAGCTGCCGACGTGCGCTGATGACGAAACAGACTTAGTAAACCGTTGGTCAGTGACATGACAACATGACATCCTCAGACCTAGCGAGAGTCTGCAGTCTTCATGACTGTCTAGACTTCAGCGCTAACGAAGGAACATGCACACTGACTCTGAGCACTCTAATCAGCTACGTACACCGCACTCGGTCCGACAACAGCAAAAATAGCGACAATGTGGAACGCCGAACGTACGCCGGCGGTATAAGCATCGGCGGCGGAGCGGCACGGGGTCTGCCGGGCAGGGATGCGGGGAACAAGTGATGCTGAAAGCAGCTGCGTTGTACTATATGCACACGAGAGTCGACCGGACTTGACCCGACCAAAGCACACGTGTCTGTCCGTCTGTCCATATACACACCGCCGTCAGATCTGCTGAACGCATTGTACCGGAGTGGACTAAAGCCCAAATTCCATTACGCCGACTTTGCGACAAAGTCCGCCACAAGTTCCCGACAAAGTCGAAGACTTGTCGAGGACACAAATCATGAAAGTCTGCGACACAAATCACGTCGCCGACTTTCATGATTTGTGTCCACAACTTTCCCCGCGGAAAAGTTTCGGTGAAAGTCGGCGTAATGGAATTTGGGCTTAGCTGACGAAGAGCAAATCGGCGCCCACCGTAATGGAGTTGACAGTGGCAACTTAGCAACTTGCGGACAGGTTGTTGTTCGTGACGATGAAAGCGCCGCGCAGCATTGACGCGACCTCGCAAAAAACTCGTCAACAAACTATCGACACATGGGTAGACCGACATTCTAAAATGTGTCCATTGCGTGGATAGCTGTAAGCTGCACTAACAGGTAAATTTACGAGGCACGCGAGTGGGGTAAATTGAAGAAGCTCAGATAGAAGGTAAAACGAGCGGACATCTGCAATAATTTTTAGGTATTATCGCATGATATTTTGTCCAAATTTTGTTTTAGTTTATCACATGTAGGCCTACGTGGCGCTTTAGCGACGACTTTTTATACGCAGTTCTGGTGACCGACTGGATAAACTACGGCGCGCCCGTTTTTGCGGTATTGCGGTTGTGCACGTTCTGCCATCTGCTAAATGAAACTAAAACATGACATTGTATCCAGTGTTTTCACGTTTCTCGAGCCGACTATCTCTAGTTTCTTTGACTTCTTCCAGTTTCTATTACCCGGTTCTAGGAAAAAAATTGATTTACAATTTTATCAAAACTTCTCCCCTATTTTTCACTAGGCGCAAGTTGCGCCCACCAAGTATAAAAATAGAAGTCACTGTCAAAAGTATCAAAGTTACTGAAAATAATTATCTAACATAAATTAATTCAATAAAACAGAGAAAAAGCTGCTTGGCCGTAAACTGTAAACATATTTTATAATTTTGTTAAATACATTTCGGTAAATAGGTAAAATTACACATCCCAGTGGCCTTTTATCCGGTGGCCTTTTGTCCAGTGGCCGTTCTAGGGACCACATAGGCTACAGTACGCGGCACTAAACGCTTGCGACAATCCCTAACAATAACACCAAAAAGCAGCAACTGCATGGTGACAACAAAAGTTATACGACAGAAATAGAGACAAGAGATGAAAATTTTACGTTTGAAATTTAATAAATTTCATAAAAAATTTCCTGTACCCGAAGAGTGTGCTATGACTGGTATACCTTATATCTTTTAAGGTTACTTACATACTTACTTTTTCACTGATATGTCTGTAAAATAACGGCTCTTTTGGAAGAGCATATAGTCAGTATAGTCACCGTACTAGCGGTGTGACTGTGTCTGTCTGTTGTCTGTCGTCTGCTAGTAAGCAAGTAAGTAAGATGACTTAGAAGGCGCAATTTAAAAGTTAGTCCAAATGCTCCGCGATCGCAATGCCCCAACAAAAATGGCTCGTTAGAAGCCGCTTGAACTGTTCAAAGTTAATGTCATTTTGTCTCAGATAGGCCTAGCTGGAAGCTTGTTCCTCAGCCTAGGACCTGCAGCAGCAAAGCATCTCACGCTGGCCCCCACCAGGGACCCCGACAAGAGTAACTCATGAGCTAGCCGTGCAAAAGTGGATAATTTTTACAACACATCACCAATCTTCGGTACGCTGATGACATTGTGCTAATCGCCAGCACAGAAGAAGAGTTGCAAGACATTGTCAACCGCTTGCATGAGGCGGCTACTGAACTGGGCATGAAAATAAATGGCAAGAAGACTGAAGTAATGAAAGTTTGCGATGATCCGAAACCAGTAACTGTAACGGTAGCTGGATGCACCCTGATTGACACCAAGTCGTTCAAGTATCTTGGAGCTATGTTCAATTCTGAAGCGTCCTGTAACGAAGAGGTCAAGTCGAGACTGGCAATCGCGAGACAGACTGCATGGGCGAGCTAGTTCCAATTTGGAAGTCATGCACGTATAGTGAGTAATAAACTAAAAGCTCGACTCATCAAAGCACTGGTCTGACCTATCGTCACTTACAGCTCGGAGGCATGGACATTGAACAAGGAACTATGCGAAAATGTAGAGGCGTTTGGAAAGCAATGTTACAGTCGTGCTATGCGCATCTCTTACGTTGAACATGTGACGAACGAGAAGGTTTTACGAAGGGTAGGCCAGGACAGGGGCCTGTTGGGACAATTGAAATTACGCAAACTGAAATACTTCGGTCATACAACGAGACACGAGAGTTTAGAGAAAGATATCATCCTGGGCATCATGCCCGGAAAACGTCGGCAAGGTGGTCAGAAGAAACAGTGGATCGATGATATAGTTCAATGGGGCGAAAGAAGTCTTGTCGAAAGGGTAAGACAGGCGGATAACAGAAAAGGTTACCGGTGCTTAGTTCATGAAGCCGCCTACGCTCGTACATCGGGCACAGCAAGCTGATGATAAGATCGATAACGAGCGCAGGCGTTGTCGACCGGGAAGTCCAGCGACAAACTGTAGAGCGTCAGCCAGGTTAACCGGCGCAAGTCCATGGAGATACTGGTAGACCAGCACGGCCAGTTTGTTCGCTGTTCACTCCGGCGAACGCAGCCAATGCAGACGGGTGAAGCAGCGGTGTGATGTGGTCATATTGACTGGACTGGAAGACGCGACGAGCCGCTGCAACCACGACCGCCTGGAGACGATCCAGCTAGAACTTCCAGGCGGTCATGAATGCAGCCTGGAATTGCGACCAGGATACCAGTCATTGTAGCATTTACGAAGTCGCAAACTCGCAACACTAATGGGGGTGTTTACACGATCCAGCAAACGCCCAGCAAACTTCCAGCAAATGTATTCAAAATACACGTGCTTATGCTGGACGTTTGCTGGATCGTGTAAACACCCTATAACACAACAACGAGAGACTGGAAGACCGAAGGAAAGAGCGAACGACGAATGCTAAATAACTGCCTCGGAACTCCTATACCAAGTGGAGTCTTTATGCCGAGTCTGCATGATGATGATGAACATGAAGATTGCATGCCATAAATGGCAATGGCAAAACGGTTAAAGTAATCAGTAATCAGCAGTGCAAAATTTTGCTGCAGTAAGACTAAGATCTGGTGGCAACAACAGTGTCATCGAATGTTTTTAATGGCATCAGGACAGGCTACGCATTATTTCGGCGTAATCTTATCAACGAATAACAAAACTCCGGTCGACAGCACTGACTGACGTCCGCCGACATGCTCGCAGAATGCATTATTCCTGTTTTTCGGCGAACAACGATTGCAGACTGAGTGCAGCGGCTGCTTTCTGCGTGGAATACCAATTAGCTACATGCTACATAATGATCGGGTTTTTGTGCATACATATGCACTACTTTTACTATTATAGCCTACGATGATGCTTTGCATTTGCTGAGGGCATTAGGGCCTACGTATTGAATTGTACGTATGATGAATTTGTCTGTTTACAAAAGCCACAAAAGATTTAACAAAAAACCTTTGACGCACACAGGTCTAATATAAATAGTGGAGCAAACTGTTAAATTTTCATAAGTAGGCCTAGGCTAAGGCCTAATAACAACTGCAGAAAAAGTTAATGCTGTAGAAAGTCATGTACTTCAAACTTACTATACACTATATACATTAATAAAAATAGAGTAAAAATAAGCATAAACTTACAGATGCGTAGCTTAAATATTTGGACAGCAAACTGGAGTGAATGAACTGAGGATTATTTTCACTGGCACGCTGAAGATCGACGGCGAAATAGCAGCTGTCGTGATCTCCCATACATATTTGGTTCTAGGAACTAGCACGTCCATGTGGTTTCGGCGCACAACAGCTTCACAGCAAGGCTTTAGAGTTTAGACAACGTGCGTTTCAGGGAATTAATTGGCCGTGTTATAATTATTTACTGTAGGCTTACGCATGCTCATATACCGCTCGCTCCAAAGAAACGCGAATTTACGCGGTTTGTAAAGTGGCCTTTATCTGTTTTGTGAGAACATCAATTGTTCCATTCTGGCTCGCGTGTTTATTCGAATTCTACCATTTCTGTCTTGCTGAATATCATTGCTAGTAATTAACCATAAATCGTATGTTTTCAGCAAATTTCAAGCATTTCTGCGACAAGTTGCCGACATGTCAACGACAGAAAGTTTGAAACTTGTCGTGTACAAAGCAACAGAAATGAACTACATTGAAATGAACCGTAATGCATGCGCTGACAGTAACATAGTCTACACTCCAGTTCAGTTAAGTTTTTAGCCGACCGTACTTTAATAACGGTCAAGCTATCATGGTTGTCGTGGTCTGTCCGTCCGTCCATCCGTCACAAATGTATTGCGGCTAAACGGTGCGAGATAGTGCCAAGGTTACTACTAATCACTAAAAGGAAGCGACAACGCCCTGTCAGATTAGATTGAAATCATTGCACCTTGGATGACCTTGAAGGTCACTGGCAATCAGTAAGGTCGGCTATCCTAGCAACAACTGGGCTTCTTGTAAAATAGGCCTGTACTCTCGTTACTCGATATTTCACTGATGATCTTATTTCATACTAGATCTACAGGAATTTTGACATCATTATTACTACATTTCTGATGAGCGTTTAGGAAACCGAACCACGTCCGGGAGAGAACGACAGGCTGCGTATATAGGGCCCCATACAAGCCGGCATCTGATCGGATGTTGCTGTTGATAAACGCCGTGATGGATCCATCGGCATCGTGCGCGATCATGTTTACAGAAACAAGAAATATCAATATATTTGTGCTATTGCTATATGCTCTGTGCCCACCACGGTGCCCACGATATAGGGCCACATAAACTTCTATACCCTACGTCGTCTTTGTATCCGGCAAAACCATGCGTTATGGTAGTAAACTTTTTTTCAATTGAGAGACAAAAGACGTTTCTCTACCGCTCAACTTCATAATTTTACAAATATTTCCGTGACATTTTTATTACAAGAAAGGCAAGATCCTACAGCTTGGCTTGAACAAACAATCAATTTGCTGATGAAATTAGTGACACTATTCAAATGTTACCAAGACTGAGTTTTGTTAAACTAGACAAAAAAGCCCAGCTTTCGACAGGAACGACGCGCTACAGCTTATACAGTTTCTGTTGCAGTACTGACCTTCAAGTTCATCCAAGGTCAATGATTTTCATCTCGTCTAAAAAACGTAGGCCTATGCGATTTCTTATTAGGCTAGTGATCAATAGCAACCTTGGCATTATCTATCACCGTTTCCAAGATACGGCCACTTACATCTTGAAACTTTCCATTAAAAATTGTGACCAAACCGTAGCAGATAGTGACATCTATAGTTACTACTGACTATAGAAAGTCGCCTGCGCCCTATGCGCCGGTACCATCGCCGACCCCCTACGACTTACCGTTTAGCCACAATACATCCGTGACAGACAGACAAACAGACAAACAAAAGACGGACAGACATGCAGACGACAACCGTGCCAAAGACGCCTGTACAGCATAGATATAGCGGGTCAAAAACTAAGTCGGCCCGGTGCCGATATATTATGCAGTCGTCTACCAGTTAATCCTGCTCTATACTAGACATAAATCTTACTTATTTATCAGGTATTTTATTACATAAGTATTTTCAACGTCTACCGAAAGTCCACTTTTACACTGCACTGCCTCTCTGTAAGCGCTGCGTCTGGTTTGCCTGTTAATACTGACGCGATACGTGCGTCATTTTCGGGAGGTTTCAACGTCTGGTGACCTTGATCTTTAAACTTTTGAGCTGAAAATCGCCACCCCGGTTAGTCTACTTCTGCCCTGTGAACTTTCACACCGATTTTGCGTTTTCTAGTTAAAAGCTCGTGTGGGACACACAAACAGACGGACGAGCAATACCTGCAAGGCGGCTTATTAAAATTGGCCGCTAGTATATTCGAATATGCCCCCGGTACTCTTGCGATTATAGTTTTCATGCAGATTTGATTTGTAACAAGATAATGTTCATATGAACACGGAGTCTGTCCAATGCATTTCGACAGTTTACAGTACTGGCTCTCGAATTCAATGACCTTGAACGCCAAAATAGGGGGTTTTATGGATTTTTCTCGGCGATTTCGGGCTGTGACACAAGTCTATCATCACAAGGTGGCGCCACGACGGAACTATCGTTATGCGATCCGTTGATCCAGATAGAGAATTTGGTACTTGTATATTAACCTAGCGTGAACACCCAAATTTTTAGCTGAACTACTGAACTGGACCTGCTATAGGCTTTCGCGCGTCTCGTGAGCATTAGCTCAAATTTCTTGTTCTTTGCTTCTCGTGCTATTCTTAAACGAAAATCACAGCTACAACCTAAGGAAAAAAAATGATGACTGAAATGGTGAGTGTACGACCTGATGCTCGATGACGCGATGATGACGTAACATGGTTCGACTTCGACGCGGTCTCCAGCAACAGCAACAACAGCAACCAGTAGTTACGTCATCACGGCGGGTCACGTGACGTCGCCCTGATGACGTCACGAGAGGCGTCCGAGACGTATCGCGGAATCTGTTGCACCACGCCCCTGACGTCACGCCGTCTTGACACGAAGCAGGTGTGTCGTCTTCTGTGCATGCGTCGTCCTTCTTTTCCGGCTCCGACAGCTGCACCGGAAACGGTGACGTCATGCTCTATATAACTGATCGCCGAATCGACTAGCTATATATCAGGCTTAAGTGTCCAAGTGGAAAATCAAGCTGATAATGAACTGATCGCCGTCGCACGATTATTGCATGCAGTGCACGTCAATCATTATCGTATTGCAATTTGCACGTTGTTGTCGTTATCAGCATTACACTTAAAACGTCTATACGTAGATGTACCGGCAATCCTGCACGTGCGTCTTAATTGAGCGTTGCCTAGTAACCGCAACAGACAGCTTTTGCCATTCGTTGAATCCGTACGTGAAGTGACAAAGTGCTCGCTCGCTGGCGTCGCGTAAGCGTCGTGTTGTTGCAGCAACGAGACTCGAGAGTCGGCGACAGGTGAAGTGCTGGCGCCGATACTCGTAATGGCGCTTTGTATGCATGCAGACTGAGTGACGCACAATAACAGCATCAGCGTAATCACTCCGCGCCAGCAGCAGCAGCAGCAGAAGTGATGGTGACTGATGGATGACGAGTGCTGGTTGGAGTAATTGACTGCCGCAGGGTTTGCCACTAAAGCCGCGCTGTGCCGCACTAGTTTCATTGTAATGCTGCAGATCAGCTTGCAGTCGCACGCAACGCGACTTTATTGTCTGTCGTCAGCAGCAGGCAGCTTAGAGCTCCAGCTTAAGTTATTACTTGACTGTTTCACTGCAATTAACTGATAACGTAGATCAAGATGTCATTTATTGCACTCAATTAATCAATGTATTATCACGTAGGCCTAATGCTATACTACTGGTGTTAACTAACCTATTCGAAAATCAGTGTCACTATTCTAGGCCTAACAATGATTTTAAATTTGTACGTTCTGTACATCGTCAGTGAAATAATTTTCTTCAGCAGCTGGTCCACACTTGTCCTGGACAGGGCGGGAAAAGTGGTTCGAAAACCGTTGCTTTAAAAACCTTTAAAACCTCAAAAGTCTAAATTCTAAAGTTTATTTGTTGTGCAATTTAGGCCTATAATACAAGTCAAATAATTTTCATATTTTAAACGTGATTTTTCACTTACGACATTACGTCATTCATTCAAGAAAACGATGTGCCCACGTCTTTAAATGCAACATAAATCGACGCTCTCCCTGCGTCTTATGTGTGACCCTCTCTGTACATAAAAGTCCAAAAAAACTTTGACCCAAAATCAGTTTTTTTCCAGCCCTGGCGGCCCAGTTATTGAGATACAACCTTGATAAACGTCACAAGCTCGTTCTTCTCCAGACGTAAAACAGTGGCCCAAGTTTTAGGCCTACCCTGAATGCATTTTTCACATGGAGCCAAGCGGTCTACTATACCGGTACTTAAAGTAGAGTTAACCAAGCTGACGGTGGCAGTTCACCCAGTGGCGTAGCCAGAAATGTGAATTGGGGGTCGCCTTTCTATCCCCTCCTCCCTTCCCCTCTCCTTAGAAGTAGGACCCCTAAATTCCAGCAAGGTCTGGGGCGGATTTGCTGCCTAAAAGAACGAGATATGGTAGCAAAAAATGTTATTTTCCTGAATCCATAATATCTATTTTTAAAAGTGAGATTGGGGACATGGGCCCTCTTGTCTACGCTACTGAGTTCACCAGGCTTTGTTCACTCAGCTGGGAAATCAGGCTTTTGTTAATAGACAGTGGAATTATTCAATTTGACATTTCATAGTATTGATATAATGGCAAAAAATATTTTAGAATATTTTTAGAGAAATGCACACAACTTCAGATAGAAAGTGAAACTTGACAACACTGCCTCTCATTAAGTGTTTTTGCTAACTAGCTAAATTTCTTTTTTTACATGCAATGCCAACAATTGGCTTGTCGTGTATTTTCTCATGAGCATTTCAAATAGACATGTCCATTGACGGCACAAAAGTGATGTCACAGAAATACATCTATGAAATGCTATTTGCAAAGTGATCCTGTTTCCCCAAGCAGATCATATACACAGATGTAGTAAGATACATTCTTCGTGAAACCAAGTGGAGATTAATCTTGAATTGAGCAGCCAGCTTGTTTCTCAGTTGGTAACTGCATAACCATAACGTGCAAATTAAAAATTAAACTACTGCAAATATCACATCAAGTTTGTATAGATTGCAGATAATCATTTACTTGTTAAGTGGTATGTGGGCTACTGCCTTGTATTCATTACAACCAGTGCACAGCTTAATACCATACAATTTCAGTTACCTGGTAAGCCTATACACAGGGTTCCCATTCTATTACTGACAAAAAATCCATAACTTTTCCAGTACCCCTATGAAAAATTTTCCTAAAGCTTTTAGTAGTCCACAGATGTTTAAATATAACGTACTGGCACCACAAATTTAAAAGTAGTTAGAAGACTACAAGTAATCTGCGAGTGAAGCAAGCAGAAAAAAACGACTTCCATTTGAGCCTATGAAAAAATGCATGTCTTCCAAGGATATTTTTCCAAGACTTTCCAGGAGGCGTGGAAACATTGTATACAAGATTACTGTAACTTGACTATGCTTCCAGCACAAACCAATAACCTATTATTCAGGGCACTTTAAAATTTAAGATCATTAAGCCAATCTATTCCAAGTTCCAACTAAGCACTAGTTACACTAACTCCACACAGGTTATAACAAACTCAACAGTATGTTTGAATTGAATAACAAAAAAAATAATTAATTCCATGTCTTATTAAAACTTGGCATGAAGCACAGCAAAAATCCACCTGAAACACTAGTGTTTGTTTTATGAAAAATGCAAAAAATTAGAACACATACAGGGTGGGCCAATGAAAGTGCGGCACTAATTTTGTCTATATTTTCGCCAATTATTGACCGATTTTCAAAATTTTTTCACTGGCACTCTGCAGAAAATTTGCAACAATGTGATTATTATAGTATCCCATCACACCATGAATGCATCTCTACACTACCTTGTGAAATATAAATAAAATATGCATATGTAACGATAATAACAAATATTTTGGTAAAATTGAAAAAGCACTTCAGACCAACATTGCGGTGAATGATCCGTACGACACTAGACTGTGTGGGTCCAACACAGTCTAGCATCATACGGATCATTCACCGCAATGTTTGCCTGAAGTGTTTTTTTCATGTATTTAAATATTTGTTATTATCGTAAGTTTTTTCTTACATTTATATTTTACACGGTAATGTAGAGATGCATTCACAATGGCGAGATATAAAATCACACTATTGCAAACTGTCTGCAGAGTGTGCCAGTGAAAGAATTTTGAAAAATCTGTCAATAATTGGTGAAGATATAAATGATCAGAAGTAAAGTGTTACGTTTTTTATAGCCTACAGTGCATATCATATATGCCAAGGTAGCATTCATGCAAGCGGTCAGCATAACACACAAATGAGCGCAGATGTGCATTGTTTATATAGAAAAATGCTTATACAATTCATCTATAGCTCTTTTAACTGAAACTCAAATTTAACATCGTAAAAGTTATTATTACTGTGAAGTGTGAACAGTGATAGCTGTAATCAAATAGTGATTTTATATAATGAAAAATGCTACTTCTGCTATCTTCTAAGAGTATAAAGTGTAAAAAAAAGTCGGTTGGACTCAAATCAACTAACCACTCCTGACACTTCACATCTCATCGAAGTGAAAGTTCACTATACACTTATTGCAGATTGAGACCGCAAAGCATTTCCAGATTTACAGTGTGCATTTTAGAATGATGCAATGTCGATTCCTACAATCTTAACACCAGAACCCTGTCCACGTTCAGGTCAAACGAAGCTGCGTTTACTAATTAACGAGGTATGCGACTGACACAGCAGTAGTCTAATGTGAGTCACAGTCAGTCACTGGCGTCACAAACAACATGACAACAGTTAAAAGCAACACCCGGGCCCGCTGAACTCCAGCCGCTGGACCATCGATCAGTCAGATCGGCTGCCACGCGACAAACTGCGCTTCGGAGGTGAGCCAGCTCCCCCGCCGCGATACTTGCCACGAGACGGTGATCTACGGTTGCAATCACAACAGAAACAGTATAGTTTGCAGCAAAAAACATTTCACAAAAGCAAGCTACAAAGACAACTCCTTCTTAACTGGGTTCTCAGATGCTCTGGCTCAAAGCAAAAATAGAATATGACCATCAGCCTGCCACCATGCTACATCTTCAGATCTATTACACCATGAACTAAATCTGAAAGCCACCCACACAGTTAGCTTGACACGGCAGAGCTTCAGCTACACGTTCTGGCACTCACGGAGAACAAAATCCCGTTTGATTCACATTAGTAATATGAAAGCAAACAAATATGCAGCCACATATGACTCTATTAGTTATTCAGCAGGGCATCACACCGATGGGCTGTGGTGAGTGAACAACTTGCCCATGGCTGTTACCTGACAGTGGATTGGCCGCAAGTTAAACCCCTGACCTCGCGATCATTGTGTCCAACACGCTATACTATAAATCAACACAAAACTACAGAATGTTAATTGCACACATTACCTAAGATACTGATCATAACGTGATGTCACTGTTTGAAGTATCGACTGTCAACAGCACTTTCTCAAGGCTCACAGCCAGGTGATCCTAGAAGTCCCAGAGCCAGTGCAAAATGCAAACACAACGCAGTCATATGGGCAAAAAGGAGGAACTTATAGGCTAGTACCAAATTATAACCCTTGGCGACAGAGGCACGTGTGTGAACACTGAACAACTTGGCGAGTCAATCATGATCAATAGTCCGACGCGCTAAACCGTTACATCACCAAGTTGCATCTTTGTTTTGAGTACTCATGAACAAAAAAATCCTGCGTAAACACTGTTCTTGCACAATGTTGCAAAATTTGGTCCACACCCTGATCCACAAACACACAGAGTGGACAGACTTTGCAGCTTTTACCTGCTCGGGCTACGACTGTAGCTGCGACGACGTTCACGTGAGCGAGATCTCGACATCGACCTATAACGCATCGGCCATGAAACTACAGCAAACCACTACATTCAGTAGCAAATATTATAATTGACTATGTCACCATCACTTCACTACAGTTTCACCACAGCTCTTCTGTAACTGCAGATTCAAGCACGTTTGGCTGAAACAGGGACCTCGCCCCCATAGACATCTACAATCTTTCTTCACAAATTCTCATCTTACACTGGCAAGACAAAGTGTCTTCAGAAATCCTATATATTTACATCACCGATCAGAATAAAACAGGAAAGCATCAGAAACTGTCATACATGCATAAGTGAATACTAAGTCAGATGGTAAACTGCAAGACAGACTTTCACTGGTATGCGCCAGTAACAAAACAGCATTCTCTATACTAGTTCACAAACTTACTAGAAAAAGCCGATGCCGAATTTCACGCAGATAATCAAATATTGCCGGTGGGCGTGCAATCAATAGCTGTAAATGCAGACAGTGCTGACAGCTGTGTCAGGCGCACGTCCCTAACCCAACTTGCTGGCGTCATTCGCTGACTAGACAGATGCCCAGTCGATCGATGTGCCGCACAGCAGTTGAACATTAGCGATGTGGTGGGAATGGCCGAAACCGTGCGCGTGACGTCCAATCAAAGATTAGACGACTGCATTAAGCACGCGTTGTTAAACAGACGAGTCGGCCGACACAGTCTTAGAAGCAGATCATTAAGCAGACATGTCATGTCGTGTCTGACTGATGCTACTGACAAGCATCTGCAATGAATGAGCAGCGACATGATTAGTCACGTACAGTAACGAACAACTGACTTTACTTACCATGCAATGCATCAACAATATGTGCTAAAAATCATTAACAACATACCACACTAAACTGCCAGAGTAACGATTTTCATAAACCTACTTAAGCTGCACAATAACTGTTAAATGAAGCAAGCAGCGATTTGAAGAAATCAAACTACAAAACACAACGTTGCACAATGTACATCGGGCATCAAAACAGACTCTGGTACCTTCTGCGACCAGCGTAGCGAGTTCCACCAGAACGTGGGCAGTCGTAGGAATAGTGACCACGCTCGTTGCACGTGAAGCAGCGGTCGTTTGGGTCGAATGCACGACGTGGTGGGCCGCGACCACCACCACCGCCATCACGCATGCTTCCTCCCCCTGGTCCTCCACGGTTCCACGGCTTCGGACGCACCTTACCAGTTGCATGTTCCACGCGAACGCGAACACCACACAAAGAGCTGCCAAACAAACACATCAAAATGTCAATTAGCTTCCCACACAGTATATTGATAAGTGTAATACAAATAACAGAAATCAAGTCACATATCATGAAATTATAATGTTAAGTATCATTTACTCCATACATGTGTATAACTTTGTACCTGGTGGGCACAACAAAGACTGATGATGACTGTGTTTGTGACTTTCAGTCATTTTACGTTCTTAACTTCTTACAGCAACATGATGTACATTCATCAGTTAGCATAAATAACTGTATTTTTACACGCGAAAGCAGAATGCTTCGTGCGTCTTTGCCATCGTCTGGGCGTCTGTCTGTCTGTCTGTCCGTCCGTCCGTCCGTCACACTCGTGAGCTGTATCAAAACGGTGCAAGCTAGGATCACGAAATCTTCACAGTGGACTACCCCAAAATCTCTAGTTTATCGTGACAAAATTTCGTGCCACTGGGTGCAAGGGTTCCCCTCGAACAAGGGCGTCAAAGAGGGGTACCCCCCTTAAAAGACGTCATTTTGCCATTATTGGCTCGAATAATGTGAAAACGGTTGCAGATAGGTACATACATGCTGCTTATCATAACAAGCACTGGTGACAGGCATTTGCGATTTATCAACATCGATGACCTTGAACGACCCTGAAGCCCTCAAAAAGGGGTTTTTAGTGAATTTTTCGCAACTTTGGATGCAGCACACATTTCAACACTGAATTGCGACGAAATGGCTGGAGATAGACCAGGACAACCAGCATATGAAATTTTCAGCATTCAACGTGGATTTTAGTTGTCCAAGTCCCGACCCCCTACGTTCAAGGAGGCCGGCGCAGTCGGGCGTCAAAGACAGTTACAATTCTAAAAAGTGGTTATTTTACCGCAATTTTCTCGCGTAGCGTAAAAATGGTGGCAGATAGGTACATACATGCTGCTTATCATAACAAGCACTGGTGACAGACTTTTTGGATTTATCAACATCGATGAC
>Ga0209367_1004201_pt1 | contig 19818 bp, 5 predicted proteins | sample WorMetLIZISLAND2_FD_187412 | JGI IMG/M metagenome (GOLD analysis project Ga0209367, IMG submission 187412) | Marine gutless worms symbiont microbial communities from Max Planck institute for Marine Microbiology, Germany - Olavius geniculatus... ...
TATCAGAACTGTTCACAGAATAAGTTAATATGGTTGCCGTGCCACGTCTTCATGAAATGAAGTATTCAGAAACACGACAGTCAGCGAAAATTATTGAACTAACGAAACATTGGAAAACAGATTCTGTCTTCAATTTCCAGCTTATTATAAACGAATAAACGTAATAAGAAGCAAATTGATTTGGACGTCGTGACGTCCACATCTTAAAATTTGGGCGTACGGGCTGAAATTTTTGGGCGTATTTACGCCCAAACGTCCGCTATTGAAAACCCTGGATGTGACGGATCATCATATATCGGATGTTCCTGAGTTGTAATTTTATTATTTGTTTTTTGTAGAGTAAAAAACCTAAAATGATGTCCAAAAGCTGGGTTTTCCAGCCTTGGATTTCACCATAAATTAGTGTTTAATATATTTTGTGGTTTAATTGTATCTCTCGAGTTAGCATAAGCAAGATACTTGATTCTATTAAAAATGCAATGATTAACAACTGTGATTATGTTGTTTGTGATTTTGCAAGTAATGTTGTGATTTTTGTGTAGAGTCTGTGAAAAGATTTTTCAGAAGCAATTAGGCTGAAAATTCTGCACAATATCGATGAGCAATAAAATAATATTAAAGAGCTTCATTCTGATTTGTTGAGAACTGTCTAAATCTTTGTAATTAGTGCGCAATATGGCAGTTCATTATATGGAATGCAATGAAATGACTATCATTACAGGTCTATTAGTTTGAGTTGTTCAAATGTTTTACCTAATCTGAAATCATCTGATGTAAAACAATATACATCTCTTGTAGACTCCGGCTTTCACCTAACAATGAACAGTGGCGTCATTTCAGTACATCATTGGGGGTCTCATTAATTCTTGGAGGTCTCAGTCTATGTAATATATTGTTTCTGCAGCAGTAACAATGTCTCAAGGATATGATTTACAGGGAAAAAATTAAAACTATAAATCCTTGTGGGTTCGTAGACTCCTCCATCCCCGCTCCTAAATGATGCCCCTGTCAATAAATGACAAAAAGCCCAGCTTTTGCTAGTGAGGGCCAACTGTACATGGGTGTCGGCAAAGTGTATAGCAAATTAATTTCTATACACTTTGGGGTGTCGGAAGGCCAGCAAATGATTTCCATGTCATGTGAAAGGGCTTGTGCGACTTCCTATTAGTAATCAATAAGAACCTTGGCTCTACCTCTCACCGTTTTGAGATAGGCCTATGGTCAGTTTTCAGTTGAAAAAACGCACATCTTTTTTTATCTTTTTCCATTCAGCTCCAAATTAGAAAATGTTCGTTTTGCACTAGATCACTGAAATTCTGCAGGCACTGAACCACAACACCAGGCTAATTATTCGTGAAAAATTTTCTGCTGGGATCTACCGTTTAGCCACAATGCATCCGTGACAGACAGACGACAAACATATCGTAGCGAAGAGCTTACAGCTTAACAGTCAGCCCTAAATAGTCAAGACTGAGGTTTTGAGCTGCTGAGACTTGTCTGATGTAATGCACTAATGCTACCGGTGCATGGCAGCACAGTGTAACCATGACAGTGATGGCAGTATGCCGTCACGCACCTTCCGTGTGTTTTGTCTACTCCATGAACTGGATATTGAGTTCACTAGCTCTACTCTTCTCTTGTGTCTTGATTCTTACCATGAATTCTTACCGGTATGTCGCCATTCATACCTGTGCCCACAAAATGCAGATAACGAAAAATTGTATAAATTTGTTATATATTCTATGTTTTTTAATATTCTATGACGACGTGAAATGTAAACATCTAAATGTAAACATCCATCTGTCTGATCATTTTGTCGCGTTGTTATTTGGACATATATGTAATTAACCGGAATTTTAATTGTATTTCATGTTTATTTTACTGCTAAATGTTACACTTCTGTGGTGTGTTCATCATGAGTGCACGCAAAGGACTGCCGAATGACTGCCCCAATCAGGGAATGGTCGATTTTCTAATGGGTAAGTTTGTGCTGTAGATTTTTGGTACTCTGACAATGTCAGAAATGATCTGCTGACGTAATTATACAGTATCAAATAGCCCATTAACATTGCCAGAAAAACGCCGATTTCATAATCAAATATTATAAATATAGTGCGAAATAACCATTTTAGTCTATACAACAAAATTGCTACTTTGCACCTTGAGTGTACCTGCGCCTGATGCCGGATGTCCATCAACAAAATTTAACACGAAACCCTGCAAAGTGATTGACAATGTGATACGTGCACACAACATAAAGATGCCAATGCCAAGCTCTGAAAATTGAAATGTGTGAGATCGAGTTTAGTCCCAGTCTCTTCCCTATTCCCTGCCTTTCCTTCCATCCTTTGACTTTTTTCTTTGCCTTTTTCCCGTTTTCTTCCCACCCTTCTTCTGTTTTCCTGCCTGTTCTTTCTTTTTTGCCCCTTTCCATCTTTTGTTTCAAAATCTAGCTAGAGTTTGCTTTCCCATCAGGATCCAGGGCAGACCCCCGACAACCGAGACGTTTTTGAGCATTTTTATGTCCAGAATTGTATTTAGTGAGAAACAATTTTTTGTCGCTCTGGGGTAGTGTTACTAGTTTATGCAAGTTATTTCATATTGATCACTACTGTCATACAAAACTATGCATAATAGACAGAAAAATAAAAAAGTGTGAGACTGAACTTAGTCGGATGGAAAAGCGTGAGTAGACTGAAATGCATGAGACTCCTGTGTGTGCCAGTGTGGCACAGTGATTATGGGCACAAAGATTTGAAATGTAATGTCAACATATAAAGTGATTGAAGTGAACAGGGACCAACTGCAATTGACAAATGCAGACTTGCACCGTGAGTGCATGGAAAGGACCACCAAACGACTTGCATTATATTAGTTCTACTTATCTATGGAATGAAAAGTCCAATGACCAATGGACTCTTTTGTTAACACTAAGGTTGAGCTCAGTTTGTCAACTCAGATCTGTGTAGGTAAATAGGATTTTTTTGACAAATCTGTATAAGAAACTGAGGGTGTTTAACTGATGGTTACTCGTAGAAAGGCAGTGATATGACAAAAGTTTCAGAATGTTGTAGACAAAAAGGGCCGAACTTGCATAGCAAATCATTTAAATGTTCTTTGCCTAATTTGCATAAATCTTCTTTAAGCTTTACATTAGGTATTTGCTTGCACTCCAATGTGCCCGAGTTCATTGAACTCAAAAACTCACTGCCAAAAAGTCCAGATTTAAATTCTGTGAATTATTCAGTGTGGGGCGGCATTGCAACAGATAGCATGATCACAAAATGTCAGTAACTGATCAGCTAAAATGTGTCCTAATCGAATGCTGGGCTCAGCTTATCCTGAACACGTTGACTCCAGCAATTGATTGGCTGTTTACAATAACTGATGATGGTTATGAATGCAAAAGCTGGGCAACTGCCTATGTCGAATTTCATCTAAACTCAACGTATGTGTTAATGTTTGTTGATATTTCACTGTGAAACTTTTGGCATATTTCGCACCTTTCCATAAATAAACATCGCTAAGTTATAAAAGCTCAAAAGTCTATGTTAAATCCATGTGTTACAGTCAAATTTGGCAGAATTTCGGGGGTGACGAATAATTATGTAAATTAGGCAAAATATTTAAATGCTTCACTATGCAAATTTGTCATTTATTCTTTACAGCATTGTGAAATTTTTGACGTATGACACGTCTTTTTACCACTAACCATCGCTGAGTTATCAACGCTCAAACAGATCTAGTTTATTTGGCCCACCCTGTATATATGATTACCCAAGTTTCTGGTAGTTGTTTTGATTTAATACACTACAGGTTTACTGTATAGAATGTACACTATATATGTACATGTTCACCACTTTGTGTGTTGTTCCTTATGTTTGTCATTGTATTTGTTTTTTTTCTAGAGCTGGCAAACTATGAGAAGAATGTTAATCGACAGATGCACAAATACAATGCTTATCGAAAAGCTGCTGGTGTTATCGCACGTTACAACAAAAAGATAACTTCTGGTGCTCAAGCAAGAAAGCTGGTAGCTATCAGTGACACCTTTCTTAACAAGAACCACTCAGCAGTTGTTATTGACAGGTTTTAGAGTTTTTTGTGATATAACAAATACCCTAGTGATAAAGTGTTGTTGTTAGAATTGAAATTTAGCAATAGTTATTTTAAACTATGTTTATAATAATGCACCATGTTGAGAAAAAGAGCCTGCAGTTTTCTTGAATGATTTTAACAAATGTAAGCATACTTTTACAATTTTTGGCACATATTATTCTGGTGATATGTTTTTGGTAAAGACAGCATAAAATTTGCTTTTAAAATTTACTTATCAGTAATCATTATGTACGTTGTATGTCAAAAACATCACCTTATTTATTTTTGTGATGTCATTTGCACATGTCATTTGACTTTGCTAATTTTTTGGCAGAACCATATCCCAGGGAATTTGGAACAAAACACACATGCACGACTCACCACATCTGGTTTTATGTGTTAGCAGTAGTTAGCACTCTATCTTGTAAAAATTAGTTTCGCGTCAGTACACATGTTGTGATGTTCCTGCTTTCCGTTCATCTTCTCATTAAACCAGAATGCTGGAATGTCTTCAAATGCTTTTTTGAACTTCTGACATTTTAATCTTTGTCAGAAAAATAACAAATTAATTGCTTGGCTCCAAAATGTGATCTTTAGTGGCACAGCTGCTGTGTGGTCTGATCTGCAGCTCAGATATCATTGGCTAATAGTTTGTAAGGCCACACGGTACACACCTGTGAGAAATGTTGGGCAACTGTTCAAACGTTTATGTTGATAATATGGGCAGTCTCTTTACGTGTCACTGTTGACATGATTTGACAGCTGTCTGATGTGACAGCTGGAGTTTTGTGTAGAAACTTTTTATTTGACGTTGCACTGTATACCGTAAAAATCATTGCCAGTTTTTACAAAGTACAGTGCAACATATAAACTGAGATGGGTGGGCTTTATGTAACGTGTTTGTTTCAAGTTCCTTGGCATATGTTTCTGCCAAGAATAGTCAAAATTGGATGACATCTGACGAAGTTGTCACAAATATATAAAGGTGACTTTTTGGGGACACAATGTGTTGATGTAATTATGACGTCACTTAAAATGCCAAATGTTTTATTGTATTGAGGTGAAAAACTCGCAGTATTTGGGATAACGACTTTTGGCAGATACGTGGGGTACAGCTTCTGCTTCTGTTTGGTGTGGTTTAATTTCATGCATATGTGAAATATTTGTGCTGAGCATGGCTTTTTGTGCAGATCACAGTACTAGTCATTGTAGAATGTTTCTCTGTCATCTCTGTCTCTGTCTTTATGTAACATTGGTCTGGATAACTTTTAACAGCCATTGTGCACTCTGCTGCACAAAACATGCATTTTTAGAGCCAACCAGGATAATTTGAATGAAGACAGATCCACATAATCAGTGGCAGAAATATAGTCTGTGAACTATTTATGCATTCTCAGACTATTACATCAGAGTGATAGTGGCATTGTGCATTTTCCTTGTGATGTGTGGATTTCCTGTTACTAAATATGCCACTTTTGGTGAATTTTATTTTCTCAGGTAAATTAAATTGTAGGAGGGAATTGGAGAAAAAATCGCGAAGAAGATTGAAGAGTTTATCAAGACTGGCAAAGTTGAAAAGCTGGAAAAGGTCTGCAGTGTGTAGACATAGTAGTACTTTATGGATAGTGCTGTTTCTGTGTTATATATCAGTGAAACAAATTTTTAAAGTGGCTCTTAAAACATAATTCTGAGGAGGTGCCTGTTATGAGTAGACTTGGACTTGGACTTTGGTTTTTATGCTTTTTTTGAGCTGTAACACTGTGTGTTGAGTAGATCTTGTTTCTTTCCAGCTGACAGCCACAGCTTGTAGGTTATTTTGTAGCATGTCTTATTGTGTCTTTTATCTTTTTGCACTTTTTGGAGTTCTTTATACTGTTGCACTGACTGGTCTAGCTGGTGGTAGATGTGAGACACGACCAATCACTCTTCTCCGCTATATCATGCCGATTCTCTGGTTATATTCTGGTGCTTTCTACTACTAGGCATGATCAAAAAGTCATGTATTAAGGTGTGATTTGAAACACTGTTTAGCGTTTGCCGATAACATTACATGTGTGCTCAGTATCAGGTCTGGTGTTGGTTGTTGTGTGATAGATACATGCTGATGATATGACTGCAGCTATAAACGAGTTGACCCGAGTTGTTGGCATTGGGTAAGTGCGCATTGCATGATATTATAGAGTATTATGTTAACAATTTGACTTCTACTTTTTTGCCAGTTTACTCACATTTAAAACCTAACAGTGGCATGACATTTTTGTTGTTGCTTTTTTTGTTCTTTGTTTAGCAATCTCATGACAGCGTTTTGAGTGTTTTTAACGTTCTGTTTATCATAGGCATCAATGCAATTGCAGGTCCAAGGGTGGGCTGCATGAATTTGCCGTGCCAAATATAAAGCAGTGTAGCAGAAATCATGTCTGTAATTAATTCGTCACTGCACAGAGCGATTTGATTACCTCCTGCTACTCGTGTAAACTGATTCTGGCAACCATTTTCATCTGCTGTTATTTAATAGATACTGTTTTGATCCTGTTTCTTTGAGAAACAGGAAGGGCATACTGACTGAAAATACTGCCAATTTCCAGGAGTTTACTTTTGAGACTGGTCTCTGACCTGGAGTAACCCAGCATGGACTTATTCGGGAAAACTGGACTGGTAAAACAAAACATGAGCTTGTCAGCTGGCTTCTGTGTATGTTGTTGTCAACACAGAGGCACAGTGCTTCACTCGTTGGATAATTGCTAGTGTGCTTTTGAAGCTTGTGCTGTAGTTTTGTACTGCTTTTCGTGATTGCAGGCCTGTAGCTGCTCAGAAACTGGTCAGCGAAGGCATCAGGTCTATTGCAGGTAAAGATCTCGTCGGCACTAACAGTGTATGCATTCTGCTGCGGATCATCTGCAGTGTTAATGTGGCATGTGGAATTTTTGACTCTTATGCCACAGAATTAATTCAATTGCCAGCATATTGTGCCGTACTTTCTTGCAGTGTTTGCATATATTGTTGTCTGGTAAGTTACCGTAATTAGTGCTAAGTTCGACATTAAGTCTGAAATTTTATTTCACTTTAGTTGGTAAAGATCTGAAAGAAGTCCGCATTTAAATTAAGCACGCTGATAGTGGTCACTGTTCAGTTCTTCGTCACTGTAGGTGCGTACAGAAACCAATCGAAAATTCTCGTTCCAACACTTTCAGAAATTTTACTTTTGGAAACCAAGCTTGACCTGCAGAGCTACAAATGATGGTATTCATTAGTGATATGAGTGAAGTGATCATAACGATGATTGGTGTTATCGCTGAATCTCGTCACTTGCATAGTTTTGTGCCATAAAAGGTTTATTTTCTGTTGTGTCTTATCATGCTTAAGTTTTCAGTGATATTGCAGTCAGGTTAATTGAGGAACTGGTTGTGCTGATGTATTCTGTAGACTTGCGGCGGAACACTGACAAGTTGAATCACCAACAGAAGATTGGCTTGAAGTAAGTGTTGCTATTTTCTGCTAAGATTGAATCACGTTCTTCTAAAAGGATATGTTTTTATTGAACTTTTCATGTATCTGGCTGTGTAGGAAACAGATCTGGGTGAATTTCTACGCACGAGAGCTAGCTTAGCTAGCTGTAGCGCATATTAGCTATGGTAATTCTGTCTTGCTGTCTGTCTTGGTGTCATGTCCCAGTACCGATCGGAGCCCAGGTGAGATAGAGACATCGGGTTTTCAGTATATTATAGCTTAGTGTCTCTAGTATTTTGTGACAAAATTTCATGCCGCTGGGTGAAGGGGTCCCCTCTGAATGAAAGGCAGAAAGAGGGGCATCCCCCTAAAAAGATGCTATTTTACTGCTATTAGCTTGTTTAGCATGAAAATGGTTGCAGATAGGCATACACATGCTGCTTACCATAACAAGCACTGACGACGAGCTTCTTAGGAATGTCAACATCGATGACCTTGAATGACCTTGAACCCCTGAAATGGGAGGTTTTAGTGAATTTTCCATGATTTCTGGCTGCGACACACACTTTAAGAGTGAATTGTGCCAAAATGGCTGGAGATAGACCAAGACAACCTGCACATGAAATTTTCAGTATTAAGTGTAGATTTTAGCAGTCCAAGTTTGGACCCTCTAAGTTCAAGGAGGCCTGCACATGTGGGTGTCATTTAGGGGTAACTCCCCAAAAAGTAGTCATTTTTCCGCTGTTGGCTTGTCTAGTGTGAAAATGGTTGCAGATAGGCACAGACATGCTGCTTATCATAACAAGCACTGCTGACGAGCTTCTTAGAAATGTCACTATTGATGACCTTGACCTTGATTGACCTTGAACTGCAAAAATAGGGCTTTTAGTGATTTTTTGCAATTTTCGGCTGCAGAAGAGTGAACTGCGATGAAATGGATGGAGATAGACCAAGATTAACTGCGAACAGGAACTGCCATAGGCTCTCGTGCATCTCATGAGCATTAGCTCAGATTTTTTGTTTTGCATAGGCAGACAGTTTTACAGGGACCGGTTGGGTAGATTTTGGTGTTTTGCATATTCTTTTGTGGTTGGGATTCTTTTTTGGGATCCCTTGCCATTAGTAGGTAGGATGTAAGCTGATTTTTTGCATTGTTTCTGAGCAAGCCAAGAACTGAATTTGTTGAAATTTCTGGTGTTTTCTGGTTTCAGTTGATTCCTGCTGATCTCACCGTAGCTTGTTGAAAGTAATTGGCATGTAAATATGTGTGTTGTTTTGCTAGGTATCTTGAGGAATTTGAGAAGAGAATTCCACGTGCTGAAATGCTTGAACTTCAGGTGCTTCTTTGTTGTCCTTCTTGCACTGTAGATCTTTTGTAACTAATTCAAATTTTTAATTTTAGTGTGGTTTATACTTGAGTATTGAAATGTTGTCACATGTGGTTTTCTGGAGTGTGGAAGAATTGAAATTGAAGTTGAAAAAAAAATGAAATTTTTATTTTTAGTTTGGTTATATTAATGTCTGTATAAGAAGAGCACAATATCATGGTCTGGCTGTTGTAGGCTGTCGTTGTGGCTGAGCTACGGAAATTAGATTCTGATATTCATGCTGAGATTTGCGGAAGTTTCAGACGTGGTAAATAATCACACATTGTGTACACTTTTGGCTAAAAATATGTTAAAGATGCCACAACATACACTTATCGAGTATAATTGATTGGTTTTATTGTATGTTATTTACTGAGTAAGTTTTTCAGAATGATTTTTCATTCCAAAAAAATCTTTGTTGGAGTGCTTACATTCATTTCATATTTATTGTTTACTGGTGATGCTAATTTCCATTAAAAAACAATACACCCTATTTTAGCAATTGTGGGATCAAGGTCTTGGGAAATAGTTGTGGTGTTACTCGTTTGCGCAAAACGTGATTCTCTTTGTTCAGAACATTTGCTCTAGTGTGAGTACTGTCTGACTGTGTTGCAGGTGCTGCCACCAGCGGTGATATTGACGTACTGCTCACTCATCCCACCTACACATCTGCAGCGAGGAAAAAGGTTAACTCGTCATGCTGGCACTTTGTTTGTGTTTGCGACCATTCTTTTGTTCTACTTCTGTAGTGTGTGCAGAACTACAGATGCTGAGCTGTACTGGATGTCAGCTTCAGCCTAAATGTGGCTGTTTTTACATATCTGGCGATGAAAACCTGGCTCTGGCCATATTTTGGCTGATTTTTTGGATTTACAAAGATTTTGCACTTTTATTGTGATATACTGATTTATTGATTTGAGTATCTGCTGAACTAAGCTAATGAGCACTTGTCGATTTGTGATTATCAGTGGTGATTGACAGTGATGTCATGGCCGGGAGGGGTTAGGGGTTTGGGCATTTCCGCTCTTTCCCTCTCCCTGTAAGTATTGAGCTGTCAGAGCATTATCAAAACACAGATCAGCTGAAGTCACAAAAAAGCCCAAGTTAGTAATTTCCTGTGTTTAATCAGACCCTTTTGTTGTTGTAGCCTGACTTGCTGCACCGTGTCGTAAAGTGCTTAGAAGACAAAGAGTTCATTACGGACACTCTGTCACATGGCGACACCAAGTTCATGGTCTGTTTACTGCATGACTGCTAGTATTCAATTTGCCATCGTCGTGTTCATCAATCAGGCGTTAACAAGCGCAACTCACACAAGCTTGAGTGCAGGTTGAAATGATCATAAAGGTAAACAGTACAGAGCACTAAAAACAGTGCAATGAGAAGTGTAACTAAAAGGCATCTAAAACATTTTTGTTTTGTTGCACAGCGTAAGTCACAAAACAGCCAAAACAGCTAACTAAAAATAGAAACTAGTTAATAAAAAATGAGTCTTTGAATGTATAACTGCATGTTAGTTAAGTAAACCATTTGCTGACAACGCTATATGTTGCAATGTATGTTCCAGGGTGTATGCCAGCTCTGCAAGACAACAAAAGGAAAAGACTGCGATCACCGAAGAATTGATCTCAGGTATGATGCTAGCTAGTGTTGCTGTTAGTCAGTTTGAGTTCTTAGTAATTCGTGGAGAATACTCTTTGAGTTTAAAATATTAAATACTGAATTTTGTGATTGTTTCCATTTGTTTGTACTGGTTGGCTTGATTCTGCTGCGAGTGCTATAGCATGACAACTTATTACGTTAGCACCTTACCTTATTAACTTATTATTTAGTGGCGTTTTGGCTTAGTTGCTAACATCGTTGGTCACATCAACGAATTTACTCAACACCAGGCCTCGTTAGTACTTGGATGGGTAGATGGGTAAACCATCTTGGCATGTATTAACCAGCTAGTGGCAGCCATCCAGGTCAACTCAGCCTAGCCATCCCTCCATGGGTAGGCGCAATAACAAGCTCAAAAGATCAAAGGTCAGGTGTACAGTTGCTTAATACATTAACACTGGGCTTATGTAGTTTTCCAATTTTTTAAGCGATTATATGCAACTTGTTGACAGATTGCTGCCGAGCAACCAATTCTACTGCGCACTGCTGTATTTCACTGGCAGCGACCAGTTCAACAAGCACATGCGTGAGCAGGCGATCAGCTGCGGCTTCACACTCAATGAATACTGCATTCGACCTGTAGGCAGCACAGGTTGACATCAGGAAGATATGCTTTCAGTTATCTCCATGTTCAATGCTGGCAATGATTTTCATAGTCTTAAACGGTAATAGTTAGTTGATTAATGATGATGACTGAAATTAGAGTCAACTTTTTAACCACATTAATCCTTTAACTAATTATCATTTTAATTGCATGTTGGTACTTTTGCAGTGCTTAAGCACAGTGACATAGGTAGAGGAAAGTTGGCTGTTGTAAAGTAATATTTTTAGTCGCTGCATTAAAATTTTGAAGTGGGCCTGTTTTTGCTGGGCTTATTTCTGCGACTAATTTCTGCACGTATTTGCTTACGCATTAATCAGTCAGCAAAATACCAGTAAGGTGTTAAAAAACGTTGCCAAGATTATCCCAAAAGTGGCACCATTAGGTGAAGATATTGAGAATCTACAATTAGTGTCTGTGACAATATTACAAGTCGGAAATTACGTTCGATATTTAAAAACATGGTACACATGATGCAAGTGCATGTAGCTGCTGTCAAAGTGATTTCTGAATTGCATTTATTTTTTATTATGGAGTGAATTTTTTCTGGTTGCAGTCAATATTGTGCGTAATTTATGTGCAGGGGTGCCAGGTGAGCCGCTGCCGGTGACCTCAGAACAAGACGTATTCGACTACATCGGCATGGACTACAAAGAACCACATGAACGCAACATGTGATGAATGGCGTTATTAATTCCCTGCAGCGTTGCATTTATTTGTCTGTTAACTTGTTTCAGCAGTCATTCACTTTCGAACATTTGTAGTACACCACTGAACACATCTGAATTCAGCTTTGATTCTTACCTCTTCAGTTTATTAGTGACACGACGCACCAGCATTTTGTTTTGTTGCCATCACGCTTGTTTGTGCATTATAACTATAGGGAGCGTACAGCTGTTACGGATCCTACGATTATTTACTGTTTGCTTGACCTAGTGTACATAATTTTATTATATTATCTGCATTGTTGTATTACAGTCGAGTATTATTCTGATACCTGAATCTGTCATGGATTTTGTTTTGCATTCGTGAAGCAGCGCACATGACACAGAGCCTACTCTGCAATACTGATGTACTGATCTGGCAGCCAAGAGAGAAGCACACATCAACTGTGACTAACAAATCAACATCTGATATGAAACGCTACCCATTTTCATAGTTTTATTTCCCGCGAATATCCACATGAACCTATGGGCTAAATTGAAGTCCATGTTTACTGGTACCATAAGTCATATGATGGCAATGTGATAACTTGCATACTTGTCCAAGCTGCACTTGTTATTGCTGAGGTCTAAAAATTCTGCGCTTCCATTTGCAGTATGGCAAAGGGTTGGGAAATGTTCGTTTTTATGAGGTTTTGTGAAGGTCAACAGACGACTGGGCGACAGGTTGGGACGTGTGGGCGACAGCAGTTAGGACAAGTGGGCGACACAATGTAAGACTACTTGGCGACAAAAATATTTCAAACGAATTGTAAAGTACAGGCCTATGCACAAGTTGAACATTGATAAGCATCACATGGAGAATATTTAGTTAGCCCAGGTGCTCGAGACCAAAGTTTATATAACCCTATATATGACCGCTGTAAATTTAAATCAGGCCAAACATCACCCAAAACAAGCATAGAACATAAAATTGTGGTTCCATGCAATTTCATTGATTCAACCAACAGACCAAGCGTTGCATGTCCACTCGGCTTCCTTAAGGCGGACGTTAAAGTAGACATCAACGGTACCTGATATTCATCACAGACGCTGCTGCTAAAACCGATTACATGGACAGGACTTTTAAAATAATAAGAAAACCATTTAACGAACACACTGTTTTAATTTATGATTACATTTCTACACTAACTCTTTGCAACAGTTGCTACCTCCAGTTTACTGCAGTCAGTCCAATATTACCTTCTTTGAAAATAAACCATTCAGTTGCTAACCAACAAATCTACTGTTTTTATTAAAAGTATTTAATCAATTAAAATACTGCTCTAACTGTAATTAATTAATTAAACTAGCCTATTATTTACCAAGTTTTAGTTAACTTTTGCCTGTCACGAGATACTGCTTCTGCCAAATTTTCAAAACTTCTTAGGAAGATCTTTAGAAGACTTCTTTTCCAAAGAAAGTATGTGGATTTTCAAAAGTTCTTTGGAAAATATCTTTGGAAGAATTTGAGATCTTTCAAAAAAAATTTTGAGAAAGGGTGCGCAATTTTCGAAACCTCTTTGGAAACTTCTTAGGAAGAATTTAGGCAAATGTAGGAAAGCACTGACCTTGTCCTACACGGAGAAAGCGGTGTAATAAAATGAAATTTGTGAAAAGTACACAATGCTGACACTTAGCTTAGATGTCATATGTGACATCATTGGTTATCTGCGTAATGCTGTGGTAAAATCAACAATGAGCAAGTAAAGGAGATTGACATTTGGTCAACTTAAAAAACAAAGCGGTGTGTAAAATGCATTTCCCATGGACGTGCTAAGATAAGAAGTTTTACAAATAAGTTTTCCTAAAAAGTTTTGATTACGTCACATGGTCGGTATAAGCACATCTGATTGGTTGAACTAGTTTAAGAAGATAAGAAAAGAAGAAGTTCTTTGGAAACGCAAAGAAAGCTGTTGAAAATTCGGAAAAGAAAACTTCTTTGGAATTCCAAAATCATCTGACACAGGAAGATCTTTGGAAAAATATCATAGGAAAGTTTCAAAAACTTGGCCCCTGGTACCAGAATGCTAAAAGTCACAGACTATAACTTTTTTTTACTATTGCTAAATAAACGACACCTGTCGCCCAGACGTCTGTTGCCCACAAGTCTCAAGTGCATTCACCAATGTCGCCCATATGTCAGTCGCCTAGGTGGTCTGTCCTAGTTGGTTTGTCGCCCAGTAGTCCGCACCTGTTGTGAATATTACACAAAATACCACAAAAAAGCCACACTGAATGGTAAAACTCTGAAAGCAAACAATAAATATCAGTATTTCTGAGGGTCCAGTAAAAATTTTAATGACAGACGGCAACCGGAAACACAGACATTCTTATGCCTAATTACCAAAATGTTTTATTGTATACTGAACTGCATGCTGCTGTGTGGCTGGCAAATAGGAATAGAATAAGCACAAAACAGTCATAACGTGACATTTTTGTAAACCGATATTAAAAGCAGTTTCTCTGCAGATTACGACCACACAAAATGTAAACTAGTCATATACTATGACAAAGACAAAAAATAACCATCGGAAAGACGACATGGTTCAGCTGAACGCAAAATGGTGGCCAAATTAGCCACGAAATTCATCATACTGAAAAGACAGCATATCATATAATACACAGCCAAGTTGTATTCCAGACAGGAACAATATGAGCAATAGAATACTTAATTAAAAGCTATTGAACTGATCTAATAAATCTGTCACTGAAAAAAAATCTGCTGTTTTTCAACAATTTTATCACAGTAATGCAACAGCAAAGGATTAAAACATATGCACTGACTAGAACTGTTTATGTTCTGTTGTATAATTTTCTATGGTGACCATTCCTCGCAAAAAATACTGTACATGACAGATGCTATGCCAGCTTATCACACTGTGCGTGTATGAAGCATATAATGATGAAAGGAAGTCATGATATGTCACTGAAGCAAGTCAATAGTACCGTACATCACAACTGAAATACGACATAGGACACGAGTGACAAAATAGCACAATACAGCACAAAATAGTCACACAATTTGTAAATTCACACTATATATTCACTATGCTAGACCACATAAGTTAGGCATAAATAGTAAACAGTTTACTAAATATCACTATCAGTACCTACCTACACGGATGGTGCAAAATGCACAGTTCAAATGAGTTTGACTAAACACCGTCATATCGAGTGTGCAATTGCCTACCAATCAGCTATCAGGACGTAGCGTTGACTACCACCGAGCGTGGAATAAGCTTGGCTACGTGGAGACTACAGGAAGTAGTCTGGAGTGTGCCTGGTAACATGTGGCTCACCACGACGTGGTGCTGGGTCAAACTGCAAACTACAACCACACACACACACATGTACACAGATACATGTCTCTGACTTCACACTGTCAGTAATGTTCTCAAAGACTTTGAATTCAAGGCCAAGGACGTGGGACCAAGTCCAATGCCAAAAGAAATCACGGCCAAAACCAAGGACATCCAAAAGCTGGTACCATGGCGACATTTACTAGCGTCACAGGTTTCAATAATGTCAAAAGCTAATGTTTAACCCCCTTTCCAGTTTTGTGCTCAAGAAGTCTGTAATAATAAACAGAATTTATTCAAGTACTCAGTATTATGGCTGAGGACTTTATCTAAAGGCCAGGGACTTGGGACCCAAGGACAAGGACACTGCTCTTTGTCCTCGAGGTGCCTGAAGGACGAGGACAAGTCCTCAAGGAGAACTGCATACTGTAATCATTAGAACACAAATCAGTGGTGCTCTGCACAACTATCTGGTCCACCAAACCAATGCAAAATACTTCTAGTACGTTTTTAATGATTAAAAACAGCAGACAGCGACACATTATAACTGTACTGTGTATTCTACAAAGTTCAGTGGTCTGTCTTGTCTGAAACTTGAAACACGTCTGAAAAAAATGTAAGCATAATTTAGTACATGAATAACTTGATTTGCAAAACAAATCACCTAAGCCACGTCACCTATCTAAGTACTAGCCACTGGGCACATAAGTTGATAGAACTAAAACAGGCGCAACACCAGCCACAAAGAATACTGGTCAAGAATGAGATAGAAATCAGTAGAAGTCGGCCACTCACAACGAGTATGTAAGAGTGTCGTCGAGCTCACACAGTGCAGCCTGATTGCCACAGCGGTAGCAGTAGTTTGGAGCACTGAAGATCGTGACAACGTTATGCTCGTGTGACCAGTTGTAGCCCTACTCACAAATCACACATGCTACACTCTACACAGACGTACAGCAACCAGCGCCATAATTTCATTCACAGCTGGAAATGATTAAAAGTTTTACAATAGGCAACGTTTAAAAAATTAACGATCACTGACTAACCAATCATTAATTTCGACTGAAAAAACCAAACTGTGATCACTGTCCAAAAAACACATTCTGATTTAAAATTGTTACCAATTACTAAGCCAACAGCTATCAAAAATGCAGCAATACATAATCAGTGCTTTTCGATAACAAGTTGATTTTCCTTGCTAATTGCAAAAAACCTTCAGAGACTGTCAGAATACGACTCATTAATAAGTCCAATGCCCTTTATGATGCTAAAGTAACAGCAGCAGAAAAAATGAAACACATACACGATATACAGTGCAATGCATAGCTACTGAAAACATAAGAAGAGAAAAAAAGCTCAAGGTAGTAGACGTAGTTAAATGATATGTGGACTAAATTAACATTGCAGTGCAAATGACAGTTATCAGAATACCTCCATGACGAGCTGGTGAGCTCGAGACACAAGCTTGACACCATTGCTGTGGTTGAATGTCTCCGATATGTCCTGACCGAAAGTGTAGCCAGCACCACGTGGAGAGATGCCCCAGCCACCGCGGTCATCAGGGTCAGACCACAGCAGATCACACATTGGTCCCTGAACATAAACATATCACACGTTGGGTGTCGTTGGGCAACTTCACTTTTTGACTTAAGACTTTCGCTGAGCCTAAACGTTGGTCTAAGTACCTACTTAAGTCAAAAAGTGAAAAGATTTTGCTGAGCGAAAACATGGCGACTAACATGAATAGTTTAGTAAATTAAAACAGTCTGGCACCAAAAATAAATGCCGTAATGGCTACAAAATGATGCAAGACGTTACGTAATTATGTCATTTGCGTGAGCGGCGCAATTAATAAGCAAGTCCAAGCGTAAGTGGTTGATTTATTTCCTGTTAGGTTTACCAGTTTTCTGCCATTTTTAATCCTTTAGTTGATCTTTGGTCTAAGTACAGACTTTAGCGTTCAGCTTTACCTTTGGCTCAGCGAAAGTCTAAAGTCAAAAAGTGAAGTCGCCCATTGGCCCCTGTATACAGCAGTTCAACACAGCATTTGTGAGCTTGTTGTTGTTGTTCCCATGGCAAGCCTGTCCGCAATGGCAATATGGGAAGGAAATGCCCTGAAGAGATAAGGAATTCCCAGTGGTTCTCAAAGTAGATTAGTCTGGGGTCTCCATCTCTCTCTCCTGTGGTGTTTGAGTTTGACAACACCACTTGATGGCCGATGTTGTTGCCGCTGCTGACAGACGTTGTCGATTGTTGTCAAATAGTGATGATGGGTATCATCGACTTCTTTTAAGAGCCAAAATCTCTATCAGCTATTTACTGTGAGAAAAATTGCTTTAAAAATACTTAATGGTACAGATTTCTTCTGCTCATTAACTATAAAGTGAGCCCAGACTTCCGGTAAGTCACAAAATTTCTCCAAAAACACTCAAAACATGACTTAGATTGCACCACTTAGCCACATGCCAGAAACTAAAATTTGGCACCTACAAAGTCACACATTGAAATTGCTAACCTGGTGTTAAATGTCAGTGTGAAGAGATGTTTTTTTTCTACCACACCATGTCAAAAAAGACACCAGGGCCGGTATGCATAACAACGTCATAGCTTAGTTTGGACGTAAGGCCTACGTCGCGACTAACTACTTCCAAACTAGAAAGTTACGTTTGATGGCATGCAAAACGCTGTCATAGCGAGCGACTAGCTAGTCGCGACTTAGTTGACGTCGAGTAAGTTTGACTCTGGAATTTCCTGGCTAAATGCACTCTGCCTCGGCCACCCTGCAGCTAAAAATAGATATGGCCTGACTTGTCGTCTGCTGCAGTCTTGGGCGTGCTCGAGCCTAGTTACACCTCCATGGGCTAAGTAAGAATGTGCGATGCGAATAAGTGGAATTTATCGAATGCTAAACGTTTTATTCGGCAATTTTTAATACTGCAATTAGTTTTAATAGTGTAATTGACTCGCCATAAGTCCTTTACAATGCATGTCGTGATTGCAGCTTCTCCTTAGCGACGTTAGTTTACATTGACAACGACGGACTAAATATTTATGACAGGTCACTGGAGCGACTAGAGTTAGTTCGGACGTAGGCGTCTGACTAGTGCCACGTCGTCGTTATGCATACCGACTTAGCACTACGTCCGACGTAATTCGATTTTAGTTTGGAAGTAAAATTACGACGTTGTTATGCATACGGCCCCAGGTATCCCACACACAATCAATGCAACAACAAGCAAAACCAAGTTATTATAAAATGTTATAATGGGTACCAACATTTCGACTAAAATAATATCAATAATGCACATGTTATGTGTTTTGTAACCTCATGTGGCACTTCCTGAATGCGGTCGAGTGCTCTGATGTGATCCAAGGTATCAATAGATGGTGACAAACCACCATGCAAGCAGAATATCTACAAATGTCAAATATTCCTTTATAACATGGCACACAGGATACTGTAACAAATACTTCAGACTAGCTAACAAACTCAAAATAATAAGACAGTTCGTTGTACGACTATACTTCACTAAATAAAGTAATATTTACAAGTGTATTCCATATTTTCTGATGTACAAAGTACAAACTCTTAACAGGTTTTCCCATTTATCCCTTCACCATGGCATGGAACGATCTAAGAATTTTTCGACTTATCTCCATGCATCAATTTATGCACCTGTAAGTAAGGGTCTACAACTAATTCAATGAATAAATTTTATGCGTTAGATTTCACTATTCCCCAGTGCCAAACATCACATGTATTCTGGCTTCGAAACTGCCAATGTATATTAGAAGTACATATAAGCATTCGGCTGCAATGCTGCATATTACAGTGATTGGATGATTAACTATGAAAGTTTTGTTTGAAAGACTAAACATCTCAATGCTTAAAATTCCATTAGCAACACACAACTCAAACTGGTACTTTCATTTTTAGATGAACCAATTTAGCCAAATACAGCCAATAAAAACCATTTTCTGTGATTAAGGTAATGTGCTTGCAAACTTTATAGTCTATACCCATAAAAAAACTGCCCTCTGGTAAATAGTTCGTCATTCGAGTTGTCGTACATGTAGACTAATACAATAACGTAACAACTTGAACTGTTTCAAATACCACTTGAAACTGGAAATTAATTAATGAGCATTATCATTCTAGAAATTAAAGCATGCACCAGATCAACAGTCAATCATGACAGCTTATTGTATTCATTATAATTATGGTATTCTGTGTCAACAACGAGAAACAATGACCTGTCCATCAACCAGTGCTGTCAGTGGCAGATAGTCAAACAGGTCCGTAAAATATTTCCACACGTTGGCATTTCCATACTTTCGCAAGCACTCATCGTAGAAGCCATAGACCTGTGTGATCTGTCGGCTCTCGTGATTGCCACGCAGTATTGTGATGCGATCTTTGAACCGAACCTAAACAGTTTATAAAACAGTGCACCCCAGTCAATACGAGTGAATACAGGCATGATGCATAACCAAAAGCAACACGCTAATAATAATGAGGCTGGGGTTGGACCTTTGCGTCCCACACAACTGCCACTGTGGCTCCCCAGTTGACGCTCGTGGTCTTCACAGCTTTGTATGCAAGAGAGCTCCGGGTAGGTCAGCAAGGCATCATGCTCTTA